>Ga0307510_10003471_pt1 | contig 18348 bp, 20 predicted proteins | sample 12_EM_MG_FD_207224 | JGI IMG/M metagenome (GOLD analysis project Ga0307510, IMG submission 207224) | Populus trichocarpa ectomycorrhiza microbial communities from riparian zone in the Pacific Northwest, United States - 12_EM | ecosystem: Host-associated > Plants > Roots > Unclassified | place...
CTAGTCGTCCAGAATTCCCTCTTCGGATTAAGGGGTGGTGGGAGGAAAACACAGCAAAAAAAAAAATTGTCCCTTAGCTTTCCCGCAAAAGCAAATTTAAGCGGATCTTACCAGACAGGAGAGGCAACTCCAAAGTACTAGCGTGAGGGCTGAGTATTCCGGTTTTACGGTACTCGGAAGGTATTTATTTAGCTGCGGTTGCTATGCTGTACTGTACGGTGCTCTAAGGAGGGGAGATCTAGTGCGCAGTGGGTGACGGGAGTGAGTCGTCCTTTAGTGTTGTACAAGTGAGGTACAGTACAGGTATTATACCAGTACAATACTTGTAGGTGTCGCACTCTTCCGCATAGTTTTAACCTTTGTATAGTAGCGTACTGTACATTCGGATTCGGCGATTCCACCTAGACTGAGTCCTAGTACACCAATCGCGATAGAATAGAACACGCCGGTAGTGCTACCCTATTGTACGGTACATTACGGCCTTACTACCCAACGCGCTCGCAGCAGTATTTCCTTCTGGCCCGAGCTCTATTAGATGATGGAATATCTAGTGGCTATGTTCTACCGTACTGCGCACTCATAGCCAGCGAGTGCCCCAGCTCACTATCGCCCCCCCCGGCTCACTAACTAAATCAAACAAAAAAAATGGTATAAAATATAATTCAATTACCAATCCCATGTAGTTAATCCAACTAAGAAAAAAAACAAAGAGCAACTGTGCAATACATGATCCATCACAAAAGAAAAGAAAAGCGCACAGCAAAAACGAAAATCTAAGTATCCCCCCACTACCCCCGCCCGGTCCCTACCACACATTAAAGAGGAAAGAAACTTTTGTACAAACACGTGCAAACCACAGCCGACTGACCCAATTAGGACTGCCCCGGAATAACCTCAACATACCGGCTCTTCGCACGCTTCTTTCCACCCCCAGGCGTGCTCCTTCTGCTAGCCGGTGCACCTGGAGGACCAAGAAGGTCATCAATGGTGTCACCTATTGTAGCACGCTGGCTCATGGATGTTGGCGGGCGACTTGGGGGACCTGCGCCCGGTGGACCAGCAGGGGGCCCGGAAGGAGGTGGAGGCGTAGATGTCGAGGGTACAGAAGAGGGCGTTGGGGATCTTCCGAATGGAGGTGGGGGGGCGTGAAGCCCGGATGTGGGTGGTGCGGACGAAGTCCCCGAGGGCGGAAATCCGGGGGTCGATGGGGTGGAAGATGGTTGAGAGGCAGGCGTTGAGGCCCGCTTCGGTGGTGGTGCCGGCTTCGGGGCAGGTGCCGTGGTATCACCAGCCTTCTTATTCACCCAACGCTTAAGATCTGGATCGTAAACAAAGGAGCTCTCCTCTCCGAGTTTCGCTTTGATAGGTCCTGGTTGGTTGGCATCCTTCTTTCCGAACCAGCTGCCAAACCAGCCTTTTTTGCCTTCGTCTAGAAAGTTAGAGCTTGTACTTAAATCTACTGAAGTCATTCGTGGAAATATACCCTGAGCAGCATTTTTCTTTTCCTCGCCAGCCCTCTTCTTCGCTTCCTCTTCCTGCAATTTCCTGGCCTGTTCATCAGCCTTTTTGGTGAACTCATCGTCATCATCCATGAAGGACTTCTTCGGCTTGGGTTTGTCATCCTCATTTTCATCGCCGCTATTGTCTGGTTCGTAAGGAGTAAACTCCGTGGATGGAGGTTGATAACCACCACTGGATGGATGAGGTTCGGAGGCTGAACTCTCCGTGGTCTCTGGTTTAGTTATTGACGATGCTGCATCTTCGAAAGAGCTTCTAGAATCGTGCGTAGATGTTCCTGGATATCCAGTTGATACAGAGCTGGGAACAGGGCTATCATAGGGGTTGACTGTTTGCTGTTGTGGAGCGTAGGGGCTGGGGCTCGGCTCGTATCCCCCACCGTAGCTAGTAGGCTTATAGGCGGCACCCGAAGAAGCCCGTTGGTTCACTGGAGGCTCATAATGGCTACTTTTTGGTTGGTAAGAGTTGGTTGGGGCGTATCTATTTGCTGCTTGAGAGGCAGGTTTAACCGTCACGGGAGGGGTGGGGATGTAGCTAGGGGTATTATTGTACGCGGAGTAGAGATCGACACCAGATTGCACCCTGCTAATTTCAGGGCTCACGTTTCCGGATTCAGCGATCTTTGCAAATGGGCCAGCAACAGCATCTACCATGATCCCTTCGCCACCAGCTGTACTTGAGGTCTCCTCCTCTTCACCAGCAACAAACTTATTAAATGTTCCCCAGAGCGAATTGCTAACTGTATCCGAACTAAACTTCGGAATCCATTTACCAGCGCTCGGGCTCGAATCCTTAGGGCTCATAGAAAGGCGGGCAGAAAGATCTTCAAGTCCGCCGAAGAACCCGGGGTGGAAGTAAGGGGAAGGTTTATTCCAGGCCTTTATTGAAGCAGCGATCGAGTCGCAATACTTCTGTGCATCCGCCTTCTGCCCGTTTTCGGCGAGGACGATAGCGCGTTGAAGTTTATAGCTTTGGAGGTGAGGAAAGCCTGGGCTTGGAGTTGCACAAAGTGACACCGCTAATTCATAAACTTCACTAAGAAAGGCCGAGTCGGGGTCTCTCCCAAACAGCGCCTGTCGGTGATCTGCGCCCAACAGCGAGAAATCGGCGGCCGGATCATCTTGTCCACTAAAGACAGATCCCGCGCCGCCCAGCCCTTGCCGGGCGAATAGAAAGCTTAAGAGACTGTTAGATTAACCCTTTCCTCCGAATTCACAAAAATATTACGTACCAAATGTGGCCAGCCTCGACTCTGTCATACCCGACTAACAGCTTGCCTAGCGCCAATATTGACTCTGCATCGCCCGGTGACCTATTGCTTAAAATCAAGCCTAATGTTTCTCTCCATCGGTCAAGCTTCTCGTCAATATTCACGCCTCCGCTCCGGGAGGCACCGCCAAGCATAGGCATCCCCATCCTAGCACTAGCGCTCACTAACTTGTCAACGCATTCTTCCCAGTTACCAGCAAATGTTTCGTAGAGAGCAGCCAGACTGTCTGCATCTTCCCCAAGTGTTTTGACCTCGTTCTTCACAAACTCTTGAACTACTTGCTTCCACAAATCACGGCCAACAGTCCCTGATATCAGTAGCGCGTGAGACCATAATTTGCGATCCACGGCATGCCAAACAGCCGCCGCTCGGTCACCTTTGAGAAGATTATTCTTAATAGTCTTGATGGCTTGGGGATCAGCCCGTTCAATATTTGGGCCGTATGTGGTCGAAGACAAATCTCCCATAGCAGAGAATGCTCCGTGATCACCCATGCCTTCTTCCATCGTTTCCGGTGACAAGATGGTTCTTACAGCCTTTTCGACTTCTAGATTCCCCTCTAAGACCCCATCATTTTCCAATAGGGTCCTGACAACCTTCCACAATAATACCTTCTCTTCCGCTCTTGTTCCTTTTCCTTGCGCCCTTCTCTCTAAATCCTCAATCTTGTCTGTAAACCAAGTCAACAGCTCCTTCTTCTTCGCCTTATTTGTGCTCCTAGAACCTGACCACGCCGGTCCAGGAAATATGCCCTCTGGTTTCTCAAAGGGCAAAAGCTCCTTAATACTTCTGATCTTGACTTCTCCGGGAGAGCATTTGATCACCGGCTGTTGCATATCAGAAGTATACCTTTGAACCCGTTTAGGAAATGTGCACGCGATACTTCCACCGAATCCCCAACAAAATACTGGCGCACCTTGCCACCTCTGCAAAACATCTTGACAAGTCTCATCATTCGGTGCCATAAAGCTAAGCCCAAGAGATTGTTGACGTTGGTGGAAATCCACGGACGGATAAGATGCAGAGTTACTATGAGCGAAAGCAGAGCTGGGTCGTTCATATGGATCTCTTGGCCTTTGGGCTATCTTATTAGCCTTTCCATAGACCATGCCAGGCGATTGGGTTTGTGCTCTTGGGGGCGGCTGAAAGGTAGCTTCGGGAGAAATTGCCTTTTGAGGGGAGGCATTAGGATTATATCTAGGTGACTGTGTTGAAGGTGGAGGAGGGGTGAATGTGTTTTGGCGAGTGACCGAAGGTAAACTAACGGGCGAATCTCCCCCGGAACCCCTTGAGGGCGTATACCGGCTTTGTGCAGGTGGGGGGGCGGCTGGCTGTGGAGATTGTGAAGGGTATCCATTGTTCTGAAACGCCTGAGGTGAGCTAGTTGCGCCTTCTTCTTCTTCTTCTCTTGGTATATCCATTGCCGAAACCTGCGCAGATCTTGCAGTCCCTGGGCGCGATGAGTGCATAGCATGATGCTCACCGGAGAACCGTCTTGAATGGCTATGATATGGATCTTCCGGAGAATGGGGATGTTGAGAAGGCGGAGATGCTGTATATGAGTGTTGATATGAGGGACCCTGGGGGGTCATTGGTGGCGGGTTCATCAAGGGCTGTTGCCCAGGTGGAGCTTGTTGTGGAGGTGGGACAAACCCACCAGATGAAATCCTATTTCCAACTTGCGGCGGTCCGGCAGGCCGAGGTGCATATTTCATTCCGCCAGCTGGGGGGGCATTCACGGGTGAAGCGTACGGGGCTGCACTCGAAGCCGGAGGGTGAGTTGTATTCGGAGGAGCTTGGTAACCCACCGCCGGGGCGGGGGGCACGGCGCACACACCAGATGCTGCTGCAGCGGCTGCCTGAGGAGCTAACTGCGCAGACATCTGCTGAGGCGATCCCATGACCGGTTGAGCGAATGATTTCTGTGGGCTATGGTAAAACCCTTGCGTGCTCTCTGGTCTCGGAGGTGCCGCTTGATAGCTGCCAGCTCCGGAGGGTACCCGATTCATGGGTTCCGGATGTCTCCCCAATGCTGAGGTTGCTCTCTGCCTTGGGGGTCCAATGGGTAGCTCTTCAAAGAACTTTTGTTGAGGCACACCCTTTGGTTTAGGAGGTCCTTGTGGCTGTTGAGCTTGAATAGAGAAAACCGCACCCATACTACTGCTTCTTACTGGAGGTGCTAGACTGACTGTGCTTCCCATTCCCGCAAGTACAGTGCCCTGCGATTGCTGGAGATTGGAAGGCCCCCTCCTAATCGCTAGGGGCCTTATATCCGGGGGTAAATCATATGGACTTTGATACCCTTCCTTTTTATCCACAAAGCTCTGAGCTTTCGCCTCAGGTGCTGGTGGGGGCCGAGCTCCGAAGGCGGCGTATGGGGTAGTCGGTGGAGGGCCAGGGATATGGGATACCGGTGCTTGGGGAGCTTGCTGTGGAGGTGCATATGGATTGTAAGGGGGTTGTTGGGGTTGTTGCGCCGGCCATGTCCCACCATATTGTGGCTGAGCGGGGGACCGCAATGGGATCTGTGCTTGGGGAGTATACCGTGAAGTTGCCGGTGGAACTTGCGGGACGCTTCCAGTAGAAGTACCGGAAGGTCCCCCAAGAGTTTCGCCGGGTCCGTGAGAAGGATCCTGAACAGGCGTCTCGTCATTGGAGTCAGGCAAGAAGCCCTCATCGTCACTCGGCAGGAAACCCTCGCCATCGTCGCCCAGGAACCCATCGCTAGCCAATGCCGCCTGCCACTGCGCTGTCAAATCGTCAGCCTCCTGGCCTGGTGGTTGTTGGTCTGGTTTGTGTTGCTGCTGGATTTGCCCAAAGAAGTCTTCTCCATCTGGTTGGCTTGGGTTTTCTTCAGAGCCACCGAACAGAGATGAAATTGGGTCCTCGGCCGGCTCGAGTCCTGGGGTCCCGTGGTCGCCGGTGTCTGGGTCAGAACCCAGTCCTCCAAAAAAGTCATTGCCGGTCTTCACGTCGCCGAAAAGGTCCGTGGCCTCCCCAGCCCCATTATCCGTAACCTGTTCCATAGATGCCACAAGATTGCCCGCTACCTTCCCAGAAAAACCTGTGAAAAGAGCTCTCCGCGGTTCGGAGGGAGATGGAGTATCCCAGGAGGGAGAAGTAGAGGGACCGCAGGAGGGAGGGGGGCTTATGGAAGGAAAATGCTGAGGCTCGCCAGAAGGGAAAAGTTGATGCTTTCCGAGAGGAGAAAAAATAAAATAAGGTTTCCGGAGAGAAAACGAAAAGGTCCCCTGGGAGAGAGAAGTTGCTGTTCTCCACGAGGGGAAAAGGTGAGGTCCCCCGTAAGGGAGAACGAATTTGGCTTCTTGTGTTCGCCAAGACTTTAGGAGCCAGATTGCACTCCTGTTTGAAAGGTCTTCGCCACATTTGTCTATTCATGCACGGTAGCTGTGGCTGGCGGGGTGTGCTTGCTTCGCGTGACAATAGCCACCACTACTCGAGTACTTAAACCGTACACTACTGTTTCACTCAGTTCTCATACAAGCGCAGGGAACAGTTAGCCCGAGTAGATAGGAGTATATCCGGTTGGCCCTAAAATTCAATAATTGTTTAATAACCCTTTGCTGGGCCGAGCACAAGTACCCCGACGTGCATCTATGGCAGTGGGAGTGGCGGGTGTAGGTCTGAAGTCCCATCGCAACGGAAGATGGAGACGATACAATTTACCAGCCACAGCCCTGCCACAAGTTCATATAATACACGTTTAGAACCAAGGGGCTGTTTGGCGTGACAATTTTGGACGTCCAAACCATTGTTTGTAACTACAGGGCTGTTTGGTAGATGCGGACCACAAACAATAGTTTACAAAAACCATGTAGCATCAATTGTTTTTGGCTGTTTACGAAATATCATAGGATAAGGTTTCTTCAACGATGGTTGTGCAAGCAGGGTTTATAGCCACCCAAACTTCACAAAAACGTCACGCCAAACAGCCCCTCAGAGAACAGGAGTGTACGAGTGAAACCGGGAATGTAAGGTACGTTTTTACCGAACACTCCAGCTCTCGAGATCTCATTTGCCCCGTCTCCTTCTACAGTAAAATGGCATTTTCCGGCGGCTCGGTAAAAATAACATTTCGATCATGGGTTTCTACTGAATAGGCCCTAAGTTAATTAACCAGATGTGATACAGGATTCGACCAATCTGAATCCACCCATCCGTGCCGTACTTGGCCATTCACAAAGACTCCGGACGCTTTGCCCCTCCGCTCTCTGGATAAGCCTCTACGGTAGTATTCTGGTCATAGAGGCTATTAAACTCGTAATTCAAGTCTCTCCACCACACTTTGAGTGCCGTCCTCCGCCACCCATAATATTTCTTCTATTCTGTACTTGGTCCTGGCTATCTGGTAATCACAGGAGAGTGAGATATAAATACAGTGGCGGTGGGGCACCGTGGGGGTAGGGCGTTCCAAAGACCTTGCTATCCACACATGTTCGGTGTAGGGTGCGGTAGAAAGAGATGTTTAGGTATCATAGTTTCGATAGATGTGATTTAACTTATATCATATATTGGAGACAAAACACTATATGCCAAACAACACACAGGGCTGGTATGTGGTGAAGAGTAATATTACAAAAACCTCGGGTGTGAGACAGGCAGACAATTTGGGCAGAAGAGAGGGCACCCCAGAAACCATTCCCAAGGGGTAGGTTCGGAGGGTTAAAGGCATCGTCACACCCCGCACCCACACCTTATCCGAAGAGACAGCTAGGCAGAAATCAGAGGGGTTGCTTGTCTACACTGTGACTAACTTGACTAAAAGAACACCGTAGATATCGTGGCAGTTCTCCGAATCAACTTATGTAAGAAACTCGCGAGCATCTGGCGATTCGCCAAGCCTTTTAAAAGGCGAGGCTACTGCAGATGCTCCGAGACTCAGATAAATATTTCAGTTAATGCCATACCGGTATTGATATCTGACGGGAGCTTGCCCTTAGTAGTCAAGATAGACACAGGTTAGACTAGCAATCCCTGTAACGACGTCCTAGGCTGTCTCCTCGTACAAGGTGTCGATAACTAGAGATGTTGTCGACAGCCAGAATGTTGCGGGAGACCCTACCTAATAACTCTAAGTTGCTGAAGAAAACTCAAATGACTAGGAGCGTTGGGGCAGCGATAGGATAGCGGTAAGAGCGAGCTCCGAAGTGAGAGCGCGGGGTGATGGATTGGTGGATAAGGCGAACCAATATTTGTGTGAGGGCCCCCGGCTGGGAAAATCGCAATAGACAGCGGTTTCCGGATAGGTGAGGAGAAGGGGATTGTTTTTGTCGTGGTTGTTGGGAAGGGGACAAGGGGAAATAGGGTCATTTTATACCCGCGGAGCAACGGGAAGGGGGGTGAAGTGCTTCGTAGCCCACTCCCGAGGATTGCACATTTTGCCCATCCATATAATAGTACACACGAAACGAGATAAGGGTGTGATGGCGACGCTAGGGATGAAAGCACAAGGAAAGAATACTACGGTAGCCCTGTGTCCCAGAACCTCGTGCCGTACTCGAGTACAGTACTCAAGATATCATACCAGTAGTCAGGCTAACCCAGAAAGGTTTCGATAGAAGCTCAAAAAGTATAATAATATGTGATGTGGGGATATGAGCGAATTGAGCGGGGAACCGATTGCATGTAAAATGGAAACTTCTCGATGGTAGGACAGTTGAGGGGTAGAATGAGCAACACTCGGATGCAAACATAGTTTGAGAATCGATCACAAACTTCAGCCAGGTTCTGCGAAACGGCCATCTAAGGTTAAAAATGAGGCGATATGAATGGCGATGCCGACATCATGGATCCTCCCACACGCGCAGACTTTCAACCTCCGGTCTGATATCCGGCTACAAGGCGTCAAGGACCCACCTGCAGTGCCGTGGAGGCCTGACAGGCAGAGGGAGGGACAAGGTCAATGGACGCACAGATCGAGCCTTGATGGGCCTGGCATCCCTTACCTTGTGGCGGAAATTCATGGCTGCGTAGTGTGCTGCGAAGTGCGGTCGGTTCACGGCAGGGTATTTTCCGGTGCCCATCACAACCAATTTGGTTTATCTCCTAGCTAGTCTCGTTCTGGATGTTGAACGTTAGTCTATTTTAGTATCTGGGAGCAAATCTGCGCTGCCACTCTTGTTTCCGTCATGGCAATGCTGAACGTACTGATTATGTGGTAAGTTATTCTGAGCACTGCACACACTTTTGAAACAATGTTTTTCCTATCACGAGTACCCAAATAAGCTAGTATTAGTATCGAGTGCTGGCCATGATTACGAGGTAAGGGATTACGAGGTAAGGGTTATCATGTCAAGGGTTATCACGGCTGCCAGCCTGAATTCCGCAACGCCTCGCCAGAAGACCCTTGAAGGGTGGAGAAACGGGGAGGGAAGCTCGAGGCGCCAACCTTCCTTGCCTTACCATGCTGTTTTCTCTTGATTGCCGTAGAACAGATTAATACCCATGGGGTTAGGGACCTATGAGCAATACCGGCAGCCTTGGGAAAACCGCCCTCCGTCTCCGGTATGATACGATACAGCACACCACAACCCGAAACGCAACGCCCTTAACCCACCTCATTTTAGGGGCAGTTCTTAGCAAGGTGACATCCGGATAGTTCGACCGTGAAGGGATAAAATATGACCCCTCGATTGCTTTGTGAGAGTCTAAAATGCCCTTATTTAGGATCGGATAAGAGAGCCACTTTTAAAGCACGGGTATTCAGGAAGAAATTCCCTTTCAGTCAATTTTCAACGGCAGGAGAGACAGTAGAAGATGCTAGTATTCATGAGAGGGGAAGAGAGAGGGAAATGCGTCTTTGAAAATTTCTCCATCCAATGCAGGAATAGAGGTGGCTAGTTTCTGCCTCATCGGGGGGGTGGTGTAAAGGTGGATATTCCGTGGACAGCACGGTAGTCTTATGGGGTTAATATTAAGTAGGAGCTACTATCTGCTGCTATTGGTATCTTGGTGTCTAAGCACAGATGCTAAACACCAGAAACGAGCCAGAAAACGAAGGCCGTGTCAGAGTTGACGGGAGCGGATAGTTGTCTGAGATGAAGAAAGCGGATAGATGAGAGACAAGACGGGATAATAGTTTTAGTTGTTTCATTTGTTATAGACGGAAGGATAGACGGAAGGGTTTCTGGTTATGTCCTTCCTTTATTCAGAGTACGGAGGTACGCGGGCAAATGGAATTACGCATGGAGGAGAGACCGATAGGAGTGGCAGACGATAGAATGATTGAGAGAGTTTTATTACATTGCTTAAACTCGCAGATGGCTCGGGATGCCGACTCCCCATTGGGCGGAATACGTTATATGTTTTGCTCAATCCCCTGACTACAGATTTTCAACAAAATTAAAAAAAATGCCAAATCCAACATTTCATAAGGTGCAATCGGGATATTTCCTGCTCTTCTGAATTTCCTCCTACTACTACTGGATGTCAATTAAGGCTCCCAAATTCCCACTTTTTTTGGTGCGTATACGTTATCTGAGTGGCCAGTCATGGCTGACTTGAATGGACAGTTTTTCTCACTACCGTATCATACGCACTCTCACTCGAGTTCTGCCATTTCCATAGTTTAATCCTACCGTCGATAATAATATGAATTTCCTTTCTCCCATCTATCCCTGTGCATGCGAGGAAAAACTCGCATCTACATATTTGTTTCCCTAAATCCAGTCCTCCAATGACGGCGGAGCCCCAGGTGGCGCCTCTTGGCGACTCTGGTTTTCTAGAATCCCATTGTTGCCATCAGCATCCGAAAACAATGCCCGCGAGATTATTGTCCCACTGATCCAAAATCCGGGTACCATATCTCCCAGCTTCACAAGTTATCAGCCAGGAGCCTGATGTATCTCCTGCTGGAAATGCCCTCAGCTGTAGGCGGCAGTACGCGTATGCATCGCTGCGACACGCAAGCCTTGAAAAATTTCCCCTTATCATGTAAACTCCCCTTCCTTCTTGTCTTTACTTTTTTTCCCCTTTCTTTTCTTAAGCGACCTTGCTTAACCCCTTCAACACCAATCACGGTTGTTCACTCGAGCCGCTTCGCTTCACTGTAGAATCCTTCAGTCTGATCATTGCCTCCATTTTCAGCACCGCCATTTTCGACAGGACCAGCGATGATCCAGAAGGAGTGCGGAATACCCCAGCAGAGTTAGCAATCGCAAGCCAGAAGAATAATCCTAACAAGGAATTTTGAGCGAATCTCCCAGACATCTCTAGATTATGCAATGCGCATGCCAGTATCCGACGGCGACGATTAAGCCAATCAGTTCCAGCTCGTATTAATGCAATTTCTGCTTCCCCCCAGCTTGTTCTTGGAAGGATGGCCAACAAGGGTGGATCGCCTTGCAACAAGGGGGAAAATTCTACAGCTCTCTTGATTGGCATTTCGTATCTCACGATACCCCCGGAACCTTTAACCAATACTCCAGCATTCCATAAGCCATCTTCAAAGTGTATATAACCGACCCTTCAGCCCACCACTCCTTACTCACCGCTCACCAACTTCCTAGTTCAACACCACTCACCGACTCAACAACCCAACAATCCAACAACTCAGAACCTCAACAACTCGTCACAACTTCATCACAATGTGCAGAAGCTACCCCCAATCCTCAGGGCGCCAGCCAAAGGTAGAGAATAAGCCTGCCTCCCCTCACCCCGCCTCCTACCACTCCTACCACTCCTACCCCTCCTCCTCCTCCACGGCTTCCACGGCCTCCACCATCTTCTCCTCCGCTACCTCCACCACCGCTCGAACCTCTCGCTCAGCCTCCTCCGCAAGCAGTACCCCCGGTGGTTCGACCCCGCAGCAAGGTTCGGGCTCGACCTCCCCAACTGGCAGCAATTTCTCGAAAAGCCCTAAGTCATTCGACTATTCCGTGAAGCACAGCTATGGGAAAGGGTACGCATACCAACCGGGTAATTAATCCACTCCTCTGTCACCCTCATGGCAGCTAAGCTGGCTGTCGAAGCCTCCACTGGGGCTTTTTGGTAGACACTTGGGGAGAGAGGAGTGAATGGAAGGGATTAGATAGTTGCTCGATAGGGGAAGGGCCCGGAGGGAATGGGATAGATAGATAGGGAATATACAGCATTGTTTTTATATCCAGCGGGAAAGGATGAGAAAAGTGAAGTGAATTTTAAAGAGCTTTCCCTCCGCCCATGGATGAAAGAGTGCCCTAGAAGTAAGTGAAGAGTAAGCAATGCTCTCCTAGAGTGAGCAAGATGTTGCTCGATATTGTTAAAAGTCCCAGTTGATGGTTGCTCTCTAGAATGAAGCTTGTCTCTTAAAGATCACCCCATAGCCCTTAGTTCTTGCTATAGAGTGGCTACCCATCTATCGCTCTCTATTAGGCTTCCACGTAAAACAACCTAGAGCACGACCTCCGTTCCGGGACTATTATCCTTTACGCTACCCACCGTTAGCCCAAAGGATATACTGACGAATAATCTGTATTTGGAAGGTGCATATCTGCTCCCTTAGCTCCGTACGCTTCATGTCTCTTGATGTGCCGATTGTTGCTGACCTATTTCTCTACTGGCGATACCTTATCCACGGTCGACCGCGAGCAACGCAGGACCAAGCTCCCTCCCCGGTCTCGAAAGACCACTTTATGCTGCCTTCTAGCTACGTCAAAGAATTCGAACAGCGCTAGTGCGCAGCCCAGGAACCTTCGGAGTTCGAGAACAAGGCGAAAATGCACCAGCAAGTAGGCCTTAGAGGGGGAACAAACCGCAGAGGAGAAACTTTTAGGAGAAAGGAAAGCGCTCTTAGGGGGTAAGGCAGCCAGCAGCACTGAGGGATGAACCACCCGTGCTCCAGGCGGAAAGAGGTTCTCCGAATAGACCACGACTGACCAAGCCGAAGCCCGGGGAAGGGCCCTCTGGGAGTATGCTGAAGAAAAACTCATCAAGAAACACACCACCGTGTAGGGGCCCTAGCACCAGCAGAACTTAAAGTAGTGTTTTGCGTCCTGTCAGTCCCCCATCAAGAGTAATTATTGCACTGGCGGGGGGTTGAAGATGTCGAAGAGGTGAATAACTTGAGCTTGGGATTGATTTAGCAGAAGGAACAAGAGGAGGAGGAAGGGCAAGGGGGAAGGGGAAGGAGAGAGTCTCTGCCAAGGATGAGTGCAAAAGAGATAGAGAGGGTCACGTTGACAAGGGGAAGAGAAAACTCGGGATGAGAGATCGTGTAATAAGAGAGGATATCGAGAAGCACCTGAAACAGCAGAAGGTGTATGACAATCCTATAACAAACTTTGTAGGCGTGGTGCAAATCAGTTCGTTCTCGGTATTTGCCAATCACTTCATTACTTTTTATCCTAGGTTTTCCTTTACTCACTCCGTCCCTGTGGGCATGATATACTTCATTCAATCAGCGCACGGCATTTCCACTTTGTTCCTGAACTCAGGGTCAACCCCTCTAGGTTGGAAAACGGGGGAAATAAAAAAAATAACGGAATTTTTTCTATTTTTTATGATTGTGTGTTTTTTGCTCGGGGGTTGAAATATTGTTTTCTTGTCTACAGATTGCGGGTTGTGTTTTTGATACGGTCGAAAAACGTTGCTGGTATCATATCCTACATGGAGAGCCCGGGGCTGACTGACATCGAATAGGTTTTCTCCTCTGACAATTATCCTTAGGCCCTCTGTTGGAAATGGTTCCTGCGCTGGTTTGCCTTCACTGCTGCCCCGAGTGACACCTAGTGACCGCTGAGTAACCCGCCTATGCAGAAGTTTGTTCCTAGGCCTCGCTTCCTTCTCCCTCCCCCCCTTTCCTCCTTCTCCTCCTTCTCCCCCCTCTCTGTTCCCAACCCCTTTATCTCCTCCTATCGGTAATACAAAATACCGGCTCGCTTTGATCTCCTCTCTCCTTCTCTCATGTTAATGTACAAAATCCTCACCCCCCCCGTACTTTATATTATGCTACTAAAACGCAACCCCCCACGGGGCACGCCACTCCACTTATCCATCGCTTGTAAACACATTTAACTTGGGCCCCCATATCGATGGGTGCTTTATCATCCTACCCTACCATACCACCCTCCTACCATTCTAGCTCGGCCATCCTAGCTTCACATCCTATAGAGTTAGGGACATTGTCACTAGCCCAGTAATACTCCCCCGAATTGTGGAATATACCTAATTTGGTTATTAATAGAGGCACCAGATAAACCCTGAAGACTCATTCCCGAGCAGAAAGCACATCCACAAATTGGACTCCGAGATTCCTACCCGGTCACCCATTCCATTTGTTTGGCTAGATTTTGGAGAAGAGGTGGGAGAGGTGAAATGACGAAACATCCCCCATCCCATCCCCTGCCGTCCCTGTGGGGAGTTCCCGCATATATGGGCGGGGGGTTAGTATACGTATGCACCGGGGGGGGCACGCGGGCGTTGAAAAATTATCTCCTCCAAAATCTAGTGTTCCCAGGCGTCCAGTCCGTCTGTCTTTTGTTTAGGATAGGACGGACGCCGGGTACTGGGACTCCGCCCGAGACGGGCAGCCTCCCGTAGTCCGTCCTAACCTCTGCCCGGGACGGACGGCAGGGCCCTATAGGTGTCTCACTGTGTAATGCCTACTATGAATGGCGGCAGGGCTCACAAATGACTGCAGGGCCCTGCGGATGATGGCCAGGCCCTACCGGAAGATCCCGTTTGGGCTAAGACTGCAGGGCCCGGCCGTCAACCGCTAGGACGGCCGTCTTTCCGAGAGAGTTATCTCTTGACACGTATTTCCCCGGCTTCGCCATCTGATAAGATCCGGCAACAAAAACGTTACTATAAAATGGGTTGTGAGCCCCACCCTCAACCACGTTTCACCGACTCCCTTACCACTACCTGCATACCCAACAAATAGGCATCGCCAATCACACCTCGCATAATGGATTCACGCATTGTTGGGATTCTCGGTGGTGGCTAGGTTGTTTATAATATTTCTCCTTCTTTATCACCGAATTAACCGGTAGCTAACATATTATTGCACAGCTCGGTCGAATGCTCGTTGAAGCAGCTCACCCCCTCAACCCCCAAACAACCGCCTTAGATGCCCCCAAATCACCCGCAAAGCAATCAACGCTCTCAGCGCACATATGGACGGCTCATTTTCCGACCCTAAAGCTATTCTGAAGCTGGCTGAGGAATGTGACGTGTTAACTGTTGAGATTGAACATGTAGACACTGAGGTCCTGGAGGAACTAGAAGCATCTCCCAAAGTAGAGGTAAATTACCTAGCACCCACTCTGCGGAGAAATAATAATAAAAACACAATTGGGCATCATCACTCATTCGGTCTCATACGACACCTAGGTTCAACCTTCATGGAAGACAATCCGCACCATTCAGGACAAATATGTGCAGAAATCTCATCTAGCTTCCAGCTGTGTAGCTACTGCTGAATCCTTATTAGTCGAATCAAACACTTCGGCTCATTTGGAGAATATCGGCCGAAATTTTGGTTATCCTTACATGCCCAAATCACGAACGCTGGCCCACGATGGGCGAGGAAACTATGTGGTCTCTGACCCTGAGTCAATCCCACCTGCATTAGAGGTATTGAAGGACAGACCACTATATGCTGAGAAATGGGCATCGTTTTCCAAAGAGCTTGCAGTCATGGTGGTCAGGAGAAGGGATGGCGTGTGCATCAGCTATCCAACCGCAGAGACCGTCCATGAAGAGAACATTTGCAAACTTGTATACGCACCAGCAGCAGTCTCGGGGGTGGTTCAGGAGAAGGTAAGAAACTCGTCGAGAAGGTTGTAGGGAGCCTTTGGGTGCCGGTGTCTTTGGCGTCGAGATGTTCTTGCTGGAAGATGTAAGCTGCCTCCTACCCGGGCGTTTAGGGAAGGCTCGTATTGACTTGGGGGGTCCAGGGGAACTTCTCGCCCACGAGCTCGCCCCTCGGCTGCATAACTCGGGCCACTACACCATCGAAGCATGTCCCACTTCGCAGTATGGAGCCCACCTTCGTGCTATTCTTGATCTGCCCCTTCCTGCCCACTCAACCTCGCTAGCTGCACCTTCAACACATGCCATAATGCTCAACCTCCTTGGCGCCTCCCACAAGAGTGTTACCCGAAAAGCTCTGGAGGTTAAAGGAGCAACCGTCCACCTGTATGGAAAGGGCGAGGCTAAAAAGGCCCGAAAGATGGAGCACATCACTGTTGTGGCAGGGTCTATGGCAGAAGCTGAGTATCAGATCCAACCGCTTATTAATGCAGTAGACGTAGACAAGATGGGTCTAGCTAGACAGGCCAATGCTTCCTTTGCTACTACTTACTCGTCTCCCCTTAAAGCCCCCTCATCTACGAATTCTATTATCTCGATTATCATGGGCTCAGACTCTGATCTTCCGGTGATGAAAGCTGGTGCAGAGATTCTCAAGAAGTTCGGAGTTGAGTTTGAGGTTACCGTCGTCTCTGCGCACCGAGCCCCAGACAGGATGACCACCTTCGCAAAAAATGCGAGAGTCCGCGGTCTCAAGGCTACCATTGCCGGTGCAGGCGGAGCTGCGCATCTCCCTGGGATGGTCGCCGCCATGGTTACTCCCCCTGTAATCGGGGTTCCGGTCAAAGGAAGCACCCTAGATGGCGTAGGCAGTTTGCACAGTATCGTTCAGTTGCCAGTTAGTAACTTTTCTCTTTCTTTATTGCTCCTTGCTAATACCCACAATAGAGAGGAGTCCCAGTAGCTACTCGTGCTCCTAATGTGAGAGACACCGAGGTTATCGTAGCCTATTTTGATGCGTGCAAGAAACCCAGAGAGCTTGGGATTGTCCGTGTTTACCACGACAGGAGTGACGGTGGTCTATTTACCACGATGGTTGAGATGGCATTTGCGGGAAGGGTCGGTGTCGATATGAAAGTGAAGGACTATGCCACTAGTATGCACCCTAAAGACATTATAGCAGCCTTGTTCAACGAGGAACTTGGAGCAGTTTTCCAGGTCAGCGAATCTAATCTCGGAGCTTTTGAGGATGCCTTTGGAGATTCTGGGTTCCCAAAACAATACCTCTACCACATTGGAGTGGTCAAGACCCGGGACGACCAAACCATTGGCATCGACTACGACGGTGAAATGATCTACGGATGCACTGCTCGAGGAGAACTTCAGCAGAAGTGGTCTGAAACCTCCTACGAAATGCAGCGTCTGCGCGACAACCCCGCCTGCGCTGACCAAGAATACGAGAACATCCTAGATAACGACGATCCAAGCCTAACTTACACCCTCACATTTACCCCCTCGGATCTCCTTTTCACCACCCTCCCAAACTACAAACCCCGCGTAGCAATCCTCCGCGAACAAGGCGTAAACGGCCACGCCGAGATGGCCTTTTCCTTCAAGTTGGCCGGGCTCACACCTGTGGATGTTCACATGACAGATATAATTGATGGGAGGGTCTCACTCTCGGACTTTGTCGGTCTCGCAGCCTGCAGAGGATTCTCCTACGGTGATGTATTAGGCGCTGGCGCAGGATGGGCCAAATCCGTCCTTCTGCACGAGAATACTAGAGAGGAGTTCGAAAACTTCTTCAAGACCCGCAACGACACTGTAGCGATCAACAATTCAACAAACGCTGCGCTTCTCGCATTGCGGATAGTATCCGCGGAGAACAGCCCGCTTGAGAGGGAGATTAGATGTAAGCTGGGCAAGTATGTCTCCGACATGGAGAGCGGGATTATGGGGGGGGTCGAGACACTAGAGAGCTGAGGCTGGGAGGCGTACACTGTCAAGAGGTGATTTAGGCCTAGCATGAAGTCATAGATTTTTCTCTTCTTAACAAAGGCAATCTTACGGCTCAATACAAAATTACTCTTGTTTACTTGAGCTACTTCGCTTAACTCCACACAATCCTTCCGTCCGATTATTACCTCCATTTTCAACATTTTCAACAATCCCCGCTGTTCTGAATTTTCCCGGGCAGTCCCTTGACATCGCCCGTAGTCCTACACCTACCCCCGACAAGCATAGCATTACCTTATAGGGCCCGCCGTCAGAGCCAAAGAAGGCCATCCTGGGATTTCACTGTCATGGAGACGCACCCTTACAGGCAGTCCAGTCCAGGGTTCCGAATGGTCGGTGGAAGACTGGACTGGACTAGCTAGTCCGGTCGAAAGTCAAGTATAGTCTAATGGTGGAAATTAGACCCACTAGACAGTCAGGATTATCGAAACCGACTCGACCAGGACTAGTCCGACCAGGCCCGCCAAGCAATAGGATATGCTATTTTTATCACCATATGTTATGTTCAAATAAGGCTTTTCTTAATAAAACTTATTGTTTCCATAGGTTGTACGGTGGAGATAGTGCCTTGCTTTGATTAGGGGTGGCGAAAATATGTTCTCAAGTATCGAACTATTTTTCGTACGTTAAGTGAGTGATACCACATGACCAACTGCCGCAATACCGGATTCGATGCGACTTATCCATCGGGTAATTGCATTTCCACCACATGCTATCCTCTCCAGGATGCTCTATCAACCTGTATTGAGGGCCTGTTGATTTATACAGTGGCAAGCGGCTTTAAAATCCTACTA
>Ga0307510_10003472_pt1 | contig 18346 bp, 19 predicted proteins | sample 12_EM_MG_FD_207224 | JGI IMG/M metagenome (GOLD analysis project Ga0307510, IMG submission 207224) | Populus trichocarpa ectomycorrhiza microbial communities from riparian zone in the Pacific Northwest, United States - 12_EM | ecosystem: Host-associated > Plants > Roots > Unclassified | place...
TCCGCGGACATTGTGTTTGGAAACATCCTTGAAATCAAGGTAATAATACGCGACTAGGGCTGATCTCGATTCTCTCATATGCTTGACGTCTTCAATAATTGCCGAGCTTAAGACACTATTAGTTCCTTATAACAAGAATCGTTTCGAAGCTGCATACCAAAGAATACTCTTCCCGGAGCCCGCTAAAATCCATGGAATAACATTAACGACAATGGAAGGCTGACAAGAAGGGAGGACTTTACGGTTGCCACGGATCCACAATAACGATCCGTTCTCCTTCCACTCGTTGAATTTGTTACTCTGGATGAACCACGTCGCCGTTCCTTCGTGCAGGATGTCGCGCGCGGTATTATGATTGATGGAGGGATTCGGGGGAGAGAGCCAATCTCGAAGCTTCTCTCGTAACTGATTCCCTGTGAGTATGCCTCAGCGATGATAGTCGGCGAAGAAACCATGAGGGTGTAACGAACGCTGTTGTTCATCGATTGCTGTTTCCGCAAATGGCAGGCATGGGTCGGTGAAATGTATGAAGATCTCGAAAGAATATCGCGCACCATGTCTGGTTACTTTGACAGTATCGTGGACTTCACGGGTGAGTTCCTTAGTTTCTTTTACATTGCCGCCGACATCGTGGATAACTTCTTGGGTCGCCACTACATTGACATTCACCTGGTGTGTGACCTCCAAGTTTCTCGCTGCCGTCATTAGATTCTCTTCTTTCGTGAGCATATCTAATCGTTCAAGCGCATCTTCCACGTCCGTCCTTCCCGCTATTCTCTTCATAAACTTTTCTGTCTCGCAGTCAGCCATGAAAGAAAATACTCAATAGTTAGACCCACTGATTCGCGTTTGCTTCATTTCCTTTGTCGAAAGGGCCAGAACAGAGAGAACCTGTGCCATAATCTTCCCGAGTAATGAGGTCATCTCAGGTGTGAGAGTGATCGCGGTGTAGCAATTGAGACGTTGGAGGAAAAAATGAATGCGCTCGAAGAGGTGGACAAGTGTTTCATAACTCGCGATAACATCTTTCACTGCCTGAGTCGAGTGTTATGCGCGCAGCACACGTCAAGTGACGTGAGAGTGGACGTACCCCGAGAAGCACACCGATTCCGATGAAAATCGTCGACGCCGGTGAGAATACCTACGGAGAAGACTTTACAACACTTTCATGTATTGAACGGAACGAGGCTTACCAGACCAACACACCCTCCTAGGATATCTGAAAATGTGAGGAGGATATTCACAATCGGTGTCATGCATTCCATCAATTTGTCATCGCCCTCGCGAAATTTGTCGAAAGCCGAAGCTTGTTTTCTAAATACATTCAAGATGGAATCAGGAGTGTTATAACTCCCAATTGCAGCAGCGAGCGGGTGGGTTGCCAGGTCGTTCTTCGTAATGGACTTGTATTCCCGTGTTGCGACATCGAATATCGTCACGAAGTTGGAGGTGGAAAGGTCGGTTGTATGGTTACTTTTGGACATTTGGGTGACAAAAACCGTGTCCTGGTAGATATCGATTGGAGGTCGTGGGTGAAGGGGGTCGGGTTCTGGGCACGAGTTGGACAACCACAGCTCGGATGAACGGCGATTAAACGCGATATGGAGATCATCACTGTGGACCCGTGAGAATGTAACCTATGTTTGTCCCTGTTGTCTTCTCTTCGCCTCGTTTTATGATCTTTTATCACATCGCCGTTGTTCGCCGCAGGTTTATGATAGATTCCATGCGCGATGACTGATTCGCCTAGCGGAAAAGTAGAGGTTCAGGCGGAACTAATCGGTGAACTCTTCTACCTGTGAAGTCCCCGAAATTCAGAGTGATTAATGCTGAGCTTCATGTCGATTAACCCTACCTAAACGATCAAAACGGAAAGTGAGCGGCGCGGCTTGCGGATACCCTCATCTTCCACCATCACTTGCCGCCTTCCAACTAACAAATACTGTACTTCCTATATCGTCATGCTATCATTTGTGAGTTCATAGCCTATGCACCTCTCCTCTGGCATCAGCTGTTTGTGTGCCAGTAGCAATTGAGTACATGTTATGTTGGGATGGCAACCACAAAGGCAACGACGCGAATGGGCATACCGATCACGTGCATGTTTGGCCAGAATTAACGGCTGTTCCCGAGCTCTGCCTCTGCCAGCCAGTTTATCTGGCTCTGGCTCGGAGGCTCCGAAATTAAATTGGAATGACTTAACTTACCAGATGGACCTTCGCAGCCTGTCTTCATCCGCGCCTCCATTTATTATAATGAATCCCAAACTCGCCCAGGCCATAAATTGGGATGGCATTGGACGTCTTCTGTTCCGAGTTCTCTTTAGAGAACGAGGTATTTGAGTCGAATTTTCATGCTGGAAAAATGACCACCCTCCATGGGAAAATGTCCCACACTTTTGTTGCGGCTATTTCCGGCCCTCTGTGTCCTTTGTTTGCTTTTGTTTGTTTGTTTGTTAGGCTCGGGCCGGTTTATGAGGTATGACACAATGACCACCGTGGGAAAATGTCTGCACTTTTGTTGCGGCTATTTCTGGCCCTCTGTGCGTGCGTGTTGCGCGACTTCGACTTTTGAGTCAACCGTGTGAAAATTCTGCACAATCGTTGCAGCCGTTGCCAGGTGTTGTCTTGCTTGCACGCAACTTCGACTTTTCATTGTGTGAAAATTCCGCACAACTGTTGCGTGTTGCGTGCATGACTTGGGCCCAAACCGGCAACTGCAGGTGGCCGAAGCCAGGTCTCCTCCCTTGTCTTTTTACATGTTGCTTCACCATGCATTCAAGAATTGGGGCCCCTCACAGCACTTCTGACATCTCTGGTATTGTCCTCCCCCCATCATGACGTGCTCAACTCCCTCTCCCCCGGGTTTCTCCTAGCCATCTGCCTCGCGCGTATACGACTTCGCGCAGATCCCCTGAGCTCGTGAACGTCGTGGTAACGACGTTCATCCCCTGGTTTGCGCTACCTCCGTTCGCGCTGGTAGTCGTCGACTTTTTCCACGAGTTCGCTGTTCACGTAGACGGACTGGGCTTTCGCCCTTTCTCCGCTTTTCGAGTGGTCGCGATACTGTCCCTGGCATTGGCGTTGTAGTCAGGTGGCAGGAGTGTTTCGGGGCGATCGGGGGATCCTCCAGCCTCGAAGAGTGGTCTTGGTGCGTTTCCAGCCCCACTTTGTTCTTGGTTTTGGCTGACTCTTCTCCACAGTATCTTGTACTGTGCCATAGTCGTTGTGAATAGATGTTTCCCTCAGCCAATTTTGTTGCCACTGGACCGCAGATGCCCATTGTGCGAAGGTTTCAGGGCTTTCGAATCGATGCACGCCTCGGCCAGCCTTCGAGGGAGGCCTCGTGCAAACCTTCGCAAATTCGTGGCGTCATTAAGATCGACGCCGGCTCGACTAGGCCCTCGAATGCCGTGACGTACTCATCGACGGCGTTGTCTTCCATTGATAGTTCCCTCATTTCCTTTAGTGTATGCTCCTGCTCGGCATAGTTGATGACCGACTGTCGGAAGTCGGATTCAAGGACGTCCCAAGCCATTGAGTCAGTAGGGAGTGGCGTTTGCCACTTCCCACTTTGTCAAGCCAAGTCAAATATTTGATCGCTTGCCGGACCTTTCTCTGCGCGGCGCACCCCAGGCGACCACACGCCCCGCTCTCTGGTGTAAGCATTGCAGGGCGCACCACGGACCGCGAATGGGAGTTCGAACACGCAGCGCACGAATCGCAGACTGCGGCTGTGTGGCAGCGCGATGGTGCCATCGGCACGAGCTTCAGATTCGGCACGATACCGTGGTGGGATAGGATGGCAAAAGTATGGGCCAAAGGTGCATGGTTGTTTTGTTTCTGGTGATGTCACTTTCTGACTTGTGACAGCACCTCAAGTTTGCGCCTGCATGGTCGCCGCACCTCGCGCCTGATACCACGTTTGCCCTCGTTCGGGCTCCCTTGCAGCGGTGTCTCGATTCGCGCGTTCTCTTTCACGGCGGCGCCTTTATTTGCGCCAGCCCTCTGGTGGCAGGGCACCGAGCTCACACACCCTCTCATGGTAGCCTCTTGACTACATACGTGGCCTCACCTTGCAGTGGCGTTTTGCCCCATACGCCCCAGGTTCCAACACCTCAGGCTTTGGAGTGTTGGCTGTCTCAGCCCTGCCAGTGAGCTTGATGCCAACAGTACCCCGGCCAGAGCAGGTGTAGTGCCTGTAGGCAATGGTGCTCCTTTTCATTCGCTCGCGACAATGCCCGAGGATTCATCTTTCTCGCGATGGCATTCGTGATCATGGAAGACAGTCTGGATTTCCGTGCTGCCAAGGAGGACAGGTGAGTTGCCCCTTGTTGACACCACCCCACGTCTCCGGGTCTTCTGCGGTCAGGTCGAGCTGCTTTATGCTTTCAGGAGACCGATTGTGACGACACTCAGGCTGGGACGTGGCTTAGAGCGCACGTGGGACCCTTGGGGACTGGCATCTGTGCCTGGGTTGCGCGAACGTGGGTCTTCGAATTGACGGAGCCTCACGTTTTCGGTCATGGAGTCCGTGCCCCCCCAGCACTTTAAGCTTGCGTCTGCTCGGACGCAGCGCGTCGCGCCCAACCCTGCTTTGCCCTTGTTTGGGCTCCCTTGTGGTGGGTCGATTCATGCTATCCCTTTCGCGGCAGTACATCCGAGAGAACTCGGACATGCCATACGAAGTAGTGGCCCACTAATTCAAGTCGCCGCATTGCCTCGCAAACCTACCAATGACACCATTTGTCCTATTGTTAATTTTTTTCAGAGGAATGTCACAAGTGCTGATACCTGCGGTGTCGTTTCAGCAGGGGGGGTTGCCCTACTGTCGCAACGGGAACCGCAATCCGGGCGGAGACCTCTCAAAACGCGGCTAGTACTGAGTGTGTGAGGTTGGACCGAATCTGTACACCGGCTGTTCTTGGGCCTGCTTAAAACTCACGTGCAGATCATCCTCTGTCTTCGCTGTATTTCCGGCTTCCGCCGCCGCCGTGGCAGCTTACTCAGAGTTTCTCGTTTCAAGATGCTCGCCGTGGCAAATCTCTGGACTTTGTCAACCGAGACTTGTGAGACAGACGACACTTCAACGCAGTGACGCATCTTGTTCTTCTCACTTTCACCAGCCACATTGCTACCGAATTCAAGACGTATAGCACGGTAACATTTGGCACCTATTCGACCACCCTACCACCCACATCGTATTTTCTAGCCCGGTCTCCACCATTTTGGAAACGATTCTGTTGTCCAATCCCGTCTTTTCAGAGAATACCACGGACCATAGTTCTCGATCCAACTATCAATCAGGTACCCACCGGGATATTCCTGCTTGTGCACGTTCCGAAGAAACCACGCATGGCTCCTCACAGACCGGTTTTCTACTCCTAATGGCACGGCATTCTCCTGCGATGCTCGTGAGTGCACAGACTGTAGTGGTTCGTGGAACGGGATAGCGAATCATCCCCGCTGTATCCAAAGCGCGGGATTCGACACCTTATGGGTCTCACCTGTCTGCCAATCTCGAGCGCGCGACTTCCCAGAGCGAAGCCTATCACAGGTGAGTACACCGTTTCTTTCTCGTGCCACGTGCTGGGTTTACAGTGGGCGCCTGGACTGGGGAATTCGATCCCGATTTTGGCACTCCCGATGGCCTGAAAGAGTTTTAGCAACGATCTGCATGAACGCCGAATATACCTCATTCTCGACGCCGTTGCCAACCATATGTCCGCGCCTGGCTCGAACTTCACCTTCACTGGCTTCTCCCAACTGTTCAACGACTCGGACTCTTCCTCTTTCAACAACCGTTGTTTTGTCGCCGAGGACGCCAATCCGAGCAAACAGACACGTCGAGCAGTGCTGGCTCGGAGATCTCAAGATGCCACTTCCCGATCTCAAAACGGAGGATTCCGCCGTTCTCGGATCGAGTCCATAAACTGGTGCAGGATTATGGCGTGGATGGCTTGCGTATCGACACGGTCAAGCACATTCACAGCTTTTGACCAAAATGATTCAAGCAGGCTGGTGGTTTTGCTCTCGGAGGGGTACTTATCAACGACACGAATTATGCTGCTCAGTATACAGGTGAGTTACCGATGCCCTGCATTTGGCCAAGGATTTTGATGACATTTGATCGTGTTTCAGAAGTTTTAGATGGCTTTATATACCCGTCATCTTTTCGTTTGAGAGGTGCCTTGTAGGGTTTCTCCTACTAGCAGAGGCGGGTGACATGCAGCGAGTTGGTCATGATAAAACTATGCGCACCTAGGTTCGTGGCAGCTTGTGTCGTGTCTTCCCTGCTGTCCTGGAACGGCTTAATCGCTCGACCCGACCAGCCGGGGCCCGGAAAGCGAGCAAAGGATTACGTGGCGGCACCACATTTCTTGGCAGCACTAACTCACCCTTCTTCCACCCATCGAAATGTCCCTGAAAACTTCTATTTCCTCGGTCAACTGGTACAAACGGGAGACGCCGACATCGTCAAACTGTTCAAAATGTCAAAGAATGGCACGATGCGTCGAGGAGACGCGCGTGAGAAAGAACAAGAGAGTTTCGCCAGGCGCGCCAAGACCGTCAGCTACGCACGCTCGTATTGTACTGCCGGCTTCAGAGCGATGCCGAATTCGTTCGCGGCGCGCAGGGCAAAACGTGTATCACGCAGGAACTCGTGAGCGAGAATGACGTCCGCCTTGCCCTCCGACACCACGTCGTTCGCCTGTTGTGGCGCCGTGATCATCCCCACCGCACCCACTGAAACATCAGGGCGTGCCTTCTTGACCGCCACCGCAAACAGAACCTATAGAAACAAAAGAAAGAGCACGCGCTATGCACCTCAAGGCGCCCCCTTTTCTCCGAGAGAGAGATAGAGAGAGGAGAGGGGTGTATCTGGTAACCCGGCACAACGGGAATCTTCTGCGCGGCCCAGTTACCCCCAAAGCTGACATCGACCAGGTCGACGCCGAGCCTCTTCAGCCCTCCCCCCAGCAAGACGGTCTGCCCGATGCCACACTGCAGCCACTTCCCGTCCGCCCAATCTGTAGCGCCGGGCCGTACGAAGAGCGGTCGTTCTGACGATGCTGCACCGATGGCCTTGATGACGCGGAGCAGGAAGCGCGTACGACTCTCGAAGGATTGGCCGCCGTAGCGATCCGAGCGCGTGATTGTGGGAGGGGGAGGAAGGTGTGCAGGATGCCGTGGGCTCCGTGAATCTCTATAAAGTCGACTGTGTGCTCCGGTTAGCGCGGAGGGGCCGTTTTTAAATGGGGTGGATGCCGACATCTGGCTGACGCAAATCGATTTGTCGCTGGTACGAATGCGTCTCGTACAATCGTTTTCGGCCATCTTCTTGAGCGTTAGGTAATCCTTCGCCCACGCTCGTACACGCGACGATGAACCAATCAGTACCGAAAAGGCTCACCGTTACAGAAGGGCGGAACCGAAAAACAAAGGTCTCCTCATCCACCTCGAGAGCCGTTCCCAAATCTCAATAGCTGGGCCCCGTATGGTTGGATCACATCCCAACGTAACCCGTGGTAAAGTACAGGACGTACCTCGCGTGCCGCGTAGAATAGGGGAGGTACCCTTTCTTCTACATTCGCCCATTCCGTACAACCCCGCGCTGCGCCGTTGTATGCAGTACGCCACATCCGCAAACGTGACTGGTGTGTCCGACGCGTGCGATCCGCGCTTTTCTGGACACACACCGTCCCCCTCGCCCCGCATAAAATCTTTTGGGATTACTAGATTTGGCGACTTAACAAGGGAAGAGAGGGTATTGGAGGGAAGTATAAATATATTTAATTGGACTGCCCCATTTAAGAATGAGTAAGACGAGGTCTGCTTGCAGTATGCTGGGCCGGTAGATTTACGGCAGCCCTGCATGAAGTACATGGGATGTGCTCCTGTTCCAGTAGTAGCGGATGACGAAAGAATCCTGTCCTTTGGAGGGATACCTATGTATGAGTAAGTCTATCTTCGCAGCTCCTTCCTATTCTCTTTCGGCACTGTGTTCTAACAGCAGTTGTGCAACGTCGTGATGTCCACGTTGAGTAGCGACCTGGTAAGGTGTTAATCTGAATTGCCCCCGGACGTTCACGTCTGCTCCGCGGTCAAGCAAAAGCCGCACGATCTCGAGATATCCCATTTCCGATGCCAAATACAAGGGAGTATTTTGGTAGTTGGTTCGTGCGTTTAAGTTTGCACCTTGCTCGAGGAGGAGCTGAGAAAACTTGAGATGCCCGTAGCAGGATGCGTTATGCAATGGAGTCCAGTCATTGCAACCCTCCGCGTTTACATGGGCCCCGTTGTCGAGTAAAATACGTGCGGAGTCGAGTTGTCCGTTGAACGATGCTCCATGCAGCGGAGAGGAGCGATCACCACATTCGGCGTTCACGTCTGGTGCATGCGTGATGATAAGGTGTTTTGCCAGTCCGCTGAAACCACAATATGCTGCCAAAAACAGGGGTGTCACCTTGTCTGGTTCATCGGAAAAAAAGCCAGGTTCGACATTATCAGGCATGCCCATAAAGCATTGCACCAGAATTCGTGGCGTGAAGTGCGGCATTTTGGGATTGAACAGATACGCAAGCGAATCTTCAATTCGCGATGCCACATCCTCAAACCGAGCGTGCCTGCCCCAGTAATCCATGGCGTAGGATCCCAAAGGTAGTGCTTGAATTTGTTTTTCGTCCTGGTTCTTGTCTACTTGAAGAAGAACCGTCACGCAAGCTCGTGCGAGAATCGCGTGGGCCGATTCCAGGGGGATGTAATACTGCCGGATGTTCCATCCGTTTGACATTTGGAGGCGATCGGAGGTCAAGAATTCTTTGACCGAGAAGTGCGAAAATTGTACAATTTTCGAATCCCGGTCATCGATGATTGTGATAAAACTGGAACATGTCGAGAGTACTGCCTCTTCTGGATTATCCGGTCGCCAGCTCGCCACCAAGTTACGCGCATCGTTATGGCCAAAATCGATTGCAAATAGCTCCGCAAGCTCTTCAACACGGAGTGGCCGAAAGGCTGCGACCATGCACTGAAATAGCCGGCTGGCATGCTCGAATTTCTCTTTGGGGATCCTTTCCAACATCCGTTCATACGTGTCATCCAGAGTGATCGGCAGCGAATCCAGAGCTTTCCGAATACTCGATGGCATGCATCGACGAAGCGTGTCCAATTGGCAATACACCCAACGAAACCTGCCCAATACCATCAATAACGACCGTGAACCATAGTGGACGAGGGACCTCACATGCCGGCTGCCCGTTCTGACAGTACACTGATCACAAGTTCCTTGTCTTCGGCTCTCCATCGACGCATCGAGGCGTCTGTCTGAACGAAAGACCGGACATAACTGTCGATGTCCTGCCTTTGACCGCCTTCTTCATGGAGAGACACGCGACTCGATGGGGATGTCAACGGGTTAAGAGTGGCACTTATGTCTTGCTCGGGCCGACTTGTGATACAGACAAATAGGTTGGAACGGTCCGACTGGAGAAGGTCCCGGACGACGTTGAGAACCTTCTCGCGAGTAGATGGAGTTCCTGTGGTATTCGGACATTCGTCCAATGCATCGACAATAAGATAGATCGGGACTTGTCCTGGCAGATCGATCATTTCCACAAGACATTTGACGAGTGCAGCATCACTGGGTTGTGCCAAGCCAAGACAGCATGACTTGTACAGCTCATGAAAAGTATCCCAGCAACGGTCAGAGTTACCAACCAGTTGGAGAAGAATCGACGTTAGTAATCCGCGGACATCGCGTTTGGCAACATCCTTGAAATCAAGGTAATAGTATGCGACTAGGGCTGATCTCGATTCTCTCATATGCTTGACGTCTTCAATAATTGCCGAGCTCAAGACACTATTAGTTCCTTATAACAAGAATCGTTGGGAAGGTGCATACCAAAGAATACTCTTTCCAGAGCCCGCTAAAATCCAGGGAAAACCATTAACGACAATGAAAGGCTGACAAGAAGGGAGAAGCTTACGGTTGCCACGAATCCACAATAATGATCCGTTCTCCTTCCACTCGTTGAATTTGTTACTCTGGATGAACCACGTTGCCGTTCCTTCGTGCTGGATGCCGCGGGCGGTATTATGATTGATGGAGGCATTCGGAGGAGAGAGCCATTCTCGAAGCTTCTCTCGTAACTGATTCCCTGTGAGTATGCCTCAGCGATGACAATCGGCGATGAAACCGCGATGGTCGAACGAACGTTGTTGTTCATCGATTGCTGTTTCCGCAAATGCCAGGCACGGGTCGGTGAAATGTATGAAGATCTCGAAAGAATATCGCGCACCATGTCTGGTTACTTTGATATCATTGTGGACGTCACGGGTGAGTTCCTTAGTTTCTTTTACATTGCCATAGACATCGTGGATAACTTCTTGGGTCGCCATTACATTGACATTCACCTGGTGTGTGACCTCCAAGTTTCTCGCTGCTGTCATTAGATTCTCTTCTTTCGTTAGCAGATCTAATCGGTCAAGCGCATCTTCCACGTCCGTCCTTCCCGCTATTCTCTTCATAAACTTCTCTGTCTCGTAGTCAGCCATGAAAGAGAATACCCAACGGGATAGACCCACTGATTCGCCTCTCCTTCATTTCCTTTGTCGAAAGGGCCAGAACAGAGAGAACCTGCGCCATAATCTTCCCGAGTAATGAGGTCATCTCCGGTGTGAGAGGAATCGCGGTGTAGCGATTGAGACGTTGGAGGAATAAATGGATGCGCTCAAAAATGAGGACAAGTGCCTCATAGCTCGCGATAACATCTTTCACTGCCTGAGCCGAGCGTTATTCGCGCACACATCAAGCGACATTAGAGGGAACACACCCCGAGAAGGACACCGATTCCTGTGAAAATCGTCTTCGCTGGTGAGAATACCTACGGAGAAGACTTTAAAGCATCATAATATATGGAACGGAACGAAGGCTTACGAGTCCGACACCCTCTCCTAGGTGTTCTGAAATTGTGAAAAGGATATTCACGATCGGGGTCAAGCATTCCATCAATTTGTCATCGCCATTGCGAAATTTGTCGAAAGCCGACGCTTGTTTTTGAAATACATTCAAGATGGAATCAGGGATGTTATAACCCTCGATTGCAGCAGCGAGCGGGTGCGTTGCCAGGTCTTTCTTCGTAAGTGATTTGTATTCCCGTGATGCGGCATCGAATATTGCAGTAAAGTTGGAGGTGGAAGGATCGGTTGTCTGGTTACCTGTGGACATTTGGGGGACGAGGGTCGTGTTGTGGTAGATTTCAGTTGGAGGTCGTGGATGAAGTTGGATTCGGGCACGAGCTCGACAACACGGTCTCTTGATTGAACCCGATATGGAAATTAGGGATGACCATGACCATGACAACTGACAAACACGTGGGCTCGTGAGAATGCAGTCCACGCTTGCCCCCGTTGGCGTGAACCCACCGTGACGAGCGGCTCGTTCTATGATTATCACATCGTCATTTTTCTTCGCAGGTTTATGATTCGATTGTGCGTGATGAGGGATTCATTCTTGCGGATAAGCGGAGGTCCAGGCGAAACTAATCGGTGAACTCTTCTGCCAGTAAGTTACTAACGTGTCCAAAATTCCAAAGATCAATACTGAACTTCACGTCAATTAACGCTAGAATGCCACCCGCACGAAAATAAGCGGCCCAGATGAGGGAGAATAGTCGCCCTCAACAAACAGACCGGCTCGGCTTGCGGATACCCTCATATACACCATCGCTCCCTGCTTTCCTAGGCCGCAATCTAAGTTAACACATACACTACTTCTCACGTCGTCATGCTATCATTTGTGGTGTCACCTCTCTAATCATTTTGTTTGAGCGATCGGTGTATTTCGAATATACCTCGCGCCCGCGCCTAATGCAGTTCGCCCGGAACCGATGACAGCCCTGCCAATGTTTTCAAACTTCGATTGTCACATACCACCGTTTCCGCTCTTCATGCTCTCCTGCTGACTTTAAACACTGAGCGAATTTCATTTTTCGCATCCTGGACAACAACAGGGGAGTCGAGAAACGTGGTCAAGGAAGAGTACAGATGATACGGAGTACAAATAGAGACACAGACACAGAAGTTGAGTATCATACAAAGTAGTCAGGAACAATTGGACTTTTGCACGTCAGGCAAGATGCCATAAAACATTACTAAAGTGAGCAGGATAAGAAGACAACCTTGGTGGAGGTTGCTATTCCCTAGTTAAACAGAGATTCTTCTGGCGGCAGGACGGGCCGTGCCGCGAGCGTGGCTGCATCGTACGCTGAGAAATGGTCATTGAGAGTTCCACGCGGAGGAAATACCAGGACGTACAAAAATGTTGATACGTCACGAGATCACAGTTGAAATCAGCTTGAAATGGTCGTCATTATTATCAAAGCTCCAAGCGTCCCTCGCGATTCTTCTCACACGGCTCGGAGGTAAGCCATACGCCCTAGGTGATGCCTGTGGCAAGCCCCGAATCTAGCGCTGGGTTTGAGTTGGCCGATGGGGACGACTTGAGGTTGCCATGCACGGCGCGACGGCGGGGGAGATGGCGACGGACGCCATGCTTACGACTGAAGCGGCAGTGACAGGTGGGATACATGAATCGCTTGATTTCTTCGTCGTGCGTGCCAAATTGCCAATGCGGGTCTTGAGGTTATACTTGGGTTTCGGGGCTAGCACGACGAGTGAGCCGGTGGTAAAACCTCAAGGACTTTGCCTTACCGAACGGGTACAGTGGGCATTTGAAAGGCTTGGAGGATGTGGTGTCCGTCCGAGTATCTGGCAACACCCGCATGGGGAGTGGCGGCGGGAGTGGCTCAGGGAAGTGAGAGATGCAGATTGTTGCAGAGCAACAGACAGTCCCTCTGGAGAGATTCCGAAGGAATGGTGTGCCCCGACTGGATGGAGGGGTGAAGGCGGCAACCCGCCGATGGTACAGTAGCCATTCCGCCATTCCCGACAACGACAGATCCCTGAACCAATCACGTGCCATAGTTGATCAAAGTTGGGCGGATTTACGGCTGTTCCCGAGCTCTTTCTCTGTGTCAGTTGGCGGATCCACGTGAGATCAATTACGGGTAAACGTCCTCCCTATGAACCTACAGTAGAAGGGCTCGGACTCGGCTCTGCGCACCGCGTTGGAGGAATTGCTCCAGGCCGCTATGCGTCTTGAACCACTTTCGTCCAACATGTGTCAGTTGTCCAGTGTGCATATAACACCTATGCTGTCACTCCTCGGGCTGTGTGTTGATGTGAGTGTGAGTTTATACCCTACCATCCTCCGCGAGTCCTTCGATTACCTAACCGCGGATGTCCTCCCAGCCCCTCCGAAGACAGGCCATGTGCGCCTTCAAAATTCGCGCATACATCGACCTCACCGAGGCTCTGTCTTCTCGACCCCCTTCAAATTTCTGCCGCCGCCGTTCCATCCCAACTCAAAGCGTCCTGTTTCAAGACCCTTTTTGCAGCGCCCGCCGACGAGCCAGCCGCGCTTGGCTTTGTTCGAACTCCATTGTACACTCCCGTTACAAGACCCACGATATGCCAGTGCAGTCAGCGATTTTGGGGCCTTTCAATGCCATCGGCATCGCTACCAAATTCAAGACGTGCAATATCCCAACAGCCCGCGCCTATTCGACCACCCTACAGCAAGCTACGACCCACATCATGATTTTTGGGCCAAGTCTCCGCCATTTTGGGGGGACAGTTCTCTGGTCCGTTCCCGTTTTTATGGACAACGCCACAGACAGCAATTTATGGTTTATTGTCAGGTAGTAATCCCGCGTGCTTGGTTGTGCTTGTGTGTATTCTCATGTAAAAGCGTCGTCTCCCCACAGGCCAGTTTGCTACTCCTGATGATATGGTGGTATCCGCAACAATGGTGAACGCAAGTACTGCGGCAGCTCATAGAAGAGGATTACGAGTTATATCGGCTACACCAGCATGGGATCCGATTCCGTACGGATCCCACCTGTCATCGCCAGTCTCGAGGATGCGACTTCCCAGGGCAAATTATATCACGGGTGTGTACGCTATTCCTCTTCTGCAATAGAACGTGTTGGTTCCGCCATGAGCACCAGGTACTCGACGAAGGAATGTGACCCCTTAAATTCCCATTTTTGTACCGCCGATGACCTCAATAACACTCTGTACAAGTGTAGCGTGTAACCCATTAACGCGGTCGTTGTGAACGACATCGCAGCCCCAGGCTCCGACCTCAACTTTGCGCCTTCTCCCGCCCGATCCGTCCAACGACTCGTCCCCTTCCAAAACATCGTTTCGTCGCCTGGCCCTCCAATCCGATCAACCAGACTGTAGCAGAGCAGTGCTAACAGGTCGCGCAAATGCTAAGACGCAACTGCTAGATCTCATCACGAAGGATTTCACTATCTTTTGGGAGTTGTCGGATCGGGTCCACAGGCTGGTGCAATGTTATTTTACTGCTGCTGGCTTGCGAATTGACAGGGCCAAACGCATTCGGAAGGGCTCTTGGCCGTAGTTTTCAAAGGCGTGGTGCGTGTTCACACCCAGTGAGGTGCTTATCAACGATACGCACTGTTCTTCTCAATATACTGGTGATTGACAGACTACTCGTGTTCCACCGTGTCTTTCACTGACATTTTATTGGAGGCGGTCCTGGACTACTCGTCATGCTCTGCTGGAGGACTCATTCTCAGATTTGCAAGCGAAGTTCTCTGAAGTTGTAAACGTCTTGGTACATTTGTCATAAATGAAAAAGCTGTTGCAAATTTGGGTCGCGATCTCCCGGTTCGCCACTGGCATGCATGAGACTCATTTTATTGTACAAATTTTCCTACATTTCCCAGTAGTATATAAACGTTGTATTGATGCACCACCGTGTGTCTAATTCTTTAATACCATCCCTCAATTGTTTTCTGGCGCACGAAATCCTGAAAAACAGGGTTCTTGAGCACTCCGTCGTTCGCGGAGAACCATGATTGGCTATGGTTGGCTTCTGCGATCAAGGAACCCGTGGCCGCCGGTATGCCATTCCTATTGTTTCTTGGTTTCTCTTCCTGACTGAAACCTCTCGTGGCTTATCCCTAACTTATCTGTCATTCCATTTCATTCCACTAATCCACAATATCGTAGTATTCCCGTCATTCTATTACGGTAGGCTGCCGTTTCCTTTTGTCAAAGGCTTCCCTCATTTCACTTTCGGGCCACGATCAAGGGTTACAAGAAGGGACGGATCCACACAATCGTGAAGTGTGGGTGGTAGTTTACCGGTGCTCTGTGCAACCCTAGTTGAGCCATACGACTTTCGGGCTTTGGTTCACAGCAGATCACCAAGAAAACCCACTTTCCCAACACGTTGGAACGTGTTGGCTAAAATTCTTTTTCACCTTATTTCCGACGCAGATAAGGGTTCCCTCTGTCCAAAACTATTCCATGGTCTTTTTCAAACCCTCAGTGCTCGTGCTCAACAGAGGCTGTTGGGTATGGTGCGTGTCATTCCGAAAATGGGAGAGGGGTGATGCATTTATGTCCTCATTTTTCCTCATCCTCCTCATCCCACACAAACTCTATTGGAATTACTGACTTGATTTGACAACTTAACAAGGGAGAGAAGGAAACCATATATAGATTTAATCGAACAGTCTTGTATGGACTACATGGGATGTACTCTTCCTGCCCCGGTAGTAGTGGAGGACCAAACAATCCTGTCCCTGTGGGGTTAACATGAATAGAGTAAGTGTATCTTTGCCATACCCTCCTATTCTCCTTCAGCACCGTGTTCTAACAGCAGTTGCGCAATGTCATGGTATCCACGTAGCGTAGCGACCTGGTAAGGTGTCGAATCGCCCTGTCTCTTGACGTTCGGGTCTGCTCCGTGGTCAAGCAAAACCCGCGCGATCTCGGGATGTCCCCGGTCCAACGCCGAATACAGGGGGGTCTCTTGGGTGGAGTCTCGTACATTCAAGTTTGCACCTTGCTCGAGGAAGAACTGAGTAAGGTCGAGATGCCCTTGGTAGACTGCGCAATGGAATGGAGTAAGGTCAGAATAACCCGTCGCCTTCGCATTTACGTCGGCCCCGTGATCGAGTAAAACGCGGGCGGAGTCGACTTGTCCGCTGAGCGATGCTGCATATAGCGGAGAGAGGCCAGCACCATATTCTGCATTTACGTCTGGTGCATGCGTGATGATAAGGTGCTTGGCCAGTCCGCTGAATCCACAAAACGCTGCCAAAACTAGGGGTGTTACCTTGTCTGGTTCATCGGAAAAAAGGGCGGGGGTGAAGGGCCGGGGGTCATGCATGCCCTCAACGGATCGCAACAGAATTCGTGGCTTAAAGTACGGCATTTTGGGGTCGAATAGATACGCAAGCGAATCTTCATCTCGCGATGCCACATCCTCAAACCGAGCGTGCCTGGCCCAGTGATCCATGGCGTAGGACCCCAAAGGTAGTGCTTGAATTTGTTTTTCGTCCTGGTTCTTGTCTACTTGAAGAAGAACCGTCACGCAAGCTCGTGCGAGAATCGCGTGCGCCGGTTCCAGGGGGATATAATACTGCCGGATGTTCCAACCGTTTGACATTTCGAGCCGATCGGAGGTCAAGAATTCTTTGACCGAAAAGTGCGAAAATTGTACAATTTTCGAATCCCGGTCATCGATGATTGTGATAAAAGTGGAACACGTCGAGAGTACCGCCTCCTCTGGATGTTCCGGTCGCCAGCCCGTAACGAGATTAGGGGCATTGTTAGGGCCAAATTCGATTGCAAATAGCTCCGCCAGCTCTTCAACACGAAGTGGTCGGATGGCTGCGACCATACACTGAAATAACCGGCTCGCATGCTCGAATTTCTCTTTAGGGATTCCTTCCAACATCCGTTCATATGTGTCGTCCAGAGTGATCGGTAGCCCATTCAGAGCTTTCCGAATACTCGATGGCATGCATCGACGAAGCGTGTCCAACTGGCAAAACGCCCAACGAAACCTGTCCAATACCATCAATAACGACCATAAAGGATGGTGAACGAGGGGTCTCACATGCCGGCTGCCCGTTCTGAAAGTACACTAATCACAAGTTCCTTATCTTCGGCTCTCCATCGACGCATTGAGGCATCCGTCTGAACGAAAGAACGGACATAGTTATCGATGTCCTGCCTTTGACCGCCTTCTTCATGGAGAGACAATCGACTCGATGGGGATGTCAACGGGTTAAGAGTGGCGCCTATGTCTTGCTCGGGCCGACTTGTGATACAGACAAATAGGTTGGAATGGTCCGACTGGAGAAGGTCCCGGACAAAGATGAGAACCTTCTCGCGAGCAGATGGAGTTCCCGCGGTATTTGGACATTCGTCTAATGCATCGACAATAAGATAGATCGGGACTTGTCCTGGCAGATCGATCATTTCCCCAAGACATTTGACGAGCGCGGCATCACTGGGTTGTTCCGAGCCAAGACAGCATGACTTGTACAGGTGATGGAGAGTATCCCAGCAACGGTCAGAGTTACCAACTAGTTGGAGGAGAATGGATGCTAGTAATCCCCGGACATCACGTTTGGAAACATCCTTGAAATCAACGTAATAATATGCGACTAGGGCTGATCTCGATTCTCTCAAATGCTTGATGTCTTCAATGATTGCCGAGCTCAAGATATTATTAGCTCCTTATAACAAAAATCGTTTAGAAGCTGCATACCAAAGAATACTCTTTCCAGAGCCCGCTGAAACCAGGAAAAAACTTTTACGGCAATGAAAGGCTGACAAGAAGGGAGAAGCTTACGGTTGCCTCGGATCCACAATAATGAACCGTTCTCCTTCCACTCGTTGAATTTGTTACTCTGGATGAACCACGTTGCCGTTCCTTCGTGCTGGATGTCACGCGCGGTATTATGATTGATCGAGGGATTCGGAGGAGAGAGCCATTCTCGAAGCTTCTCTCGTAGCTGATTTCCTGTGAGTGTGCCTCAGCGATGATAATCGGCGACGAAACCACAAGGGTTTAACGAACGTTGTTGTTCATCAATTGCTGTTTCAAATGACAGGCACGGGTCGGTGAAATGTATGAAGATCTCGAAAGAATTTCGCGCACCATGTCTGGTTACTTTGACGTCATCGCGGACGTCACGGGTGAGCCCTTTGGTTTCTTTTACATTGCCATCGACATCGTGGATAACTTCTTCGATTGTCGTCACCTTATCATGGGTCGCCATTACATTGACATCTACACGATGTGTGACCTCCATGTTTCTCGCTGCCATCATTAGATTCTCTTCTTTTGTGAGCATATCCAATCGTTCAAGCGCATCCTCCACATCCGTCCTTCCTGCTATTCTCTTCATAAGCTTTTCTGTCTCATAGTCAGCCATGGAAGAGTGTATTGA
>Ga0307510_10003474_pt1 | contig 18342 bp, 23 predicted proteins | sample 12_EM_MG_FD_207224 | JGI IMG/M metagenome (GOLD analysis project Ga0307510, IMG submission 207224) | Populus trichocarpa ectomycorrhiza microbial communities from riparian zone in the Pacific Northwest, United States - 12_EM | ecosystem: Host-associated > Plants > Roots > Unclassified | place...
GACTTTGTGGTTACGAGGGGACTAACTTGCGTGCAAAACGTCCCGTTACCTTTGACCCACTCTTTCCACTGTCTCTCTTCAAGTGTCTGTAACCTTATGCGCCGTCGTCCGATTCACCTGCTTCTACTTACATAAGGTGCCCGGAGGTCTCCCCTCATATACCCTGCGGACAGGATCCGGTCGGACGGACGGCCGCGACATATACAGTGTTATAAGATGTGTTTCATTGATAGTGGTCTTTGGTGTTGGGACGCAACTACCCAGGCGGCCAGTGATGATGCGCTGTCCCAACGCCGAGGCTGGAGGGGGGTGTTATCTTTTTCCTTCGAAGTTGGAATGCGTCAAGGTAGGGTAACCTTGCCCTGTAAATCCTTACGGGGAGTCCGTGCGCCTAACAAAAAGCTTATAAAAGAATACACCGACAACTTAGTCACAGAGGCAATCTTAGGTGTATCCCAATTTGATGCACGAATTGGTTTTGAATGTGTCAGAAGTTCAATCACTATTCATCCAAACTGGTCCTCTGCATTCGAGTATGCTGACGTGGCCACAGCCGAAATCAAGGATGAGGTAAAGAGAAACCGTCTCAGGACATATTGTTCATACAATACCCTACCCGGATACTACATAGCTTCACCCTTAGGCCTTACCCATAAGTCACATGGCACTAAACGGCGAATCCACCACCTCTCATACTCTCCAAATGACGCAAACTCGATTAATAGTGGAATACCACAACTACATGGATCCATCTCTTATAGCAGCATCACAGAGCCAATTTCTGCAATTCAACACTTAAATAGCTGCAGTTTATTAAGCGTGACTTTGAAAGCGCCTTTCGCCACATTCCTGTTTCTCCTCATGATACGCCCCTACTCGGTCTTTACTGGTGAAACACGTACTAAGCAGAACAATACCTGCCTTTCGGGCTTCGCAGCACACTACATAATTAACCTATTGGCAGAAACCTTTCACTGGATTTTAGAGGACGAGTTACAAAGAATGGCACTACCAGCTAAGATTGTCCACTACTTGGACGATTTCCTGATAATCCTCCCTCTAACAACCACTCCAGATCTCAACATCTATACCACAAGATTTAGCGAACTCTGTCAGGAAGTAGGACTTTCCATCAAGGAATCAAAGAAGGAGGAGGGAACGATAGCCAGTTTTGGGGGTATCGAGATGGACACAGAAAATATGGTAATTCGACTACCAGAAAAGAAGCTACTAAAAGCACAGCTGCTAGTGCAAAATGCAATAGATCAAACATCACTTTCCCTCCTCGAGCTGAAAAGGCTAACTGGATATCTCAATTTTGTTGCTAGGGTTGTACCACTCGGCAGCAACTTCCTTCGGCGCCTGTATAATATGCAACTCTACGTTCCGACAGAGCGAAGCTACTACCATAGACGAATATCAAGCGAGGCCCAGAGAGACCTCACATGGTGGCAGAAAGTACTAGCCATGACTCCAGAAAGGTCAATCAGAAAAGAGTCAAGAGGGCCAATCTCGCTGTGGTCAGATGCTGCTGGCACGAAGGGCCTAAGGGCTTTCTATATCGAGAGTTACCCCCAACAGAATCCACAGCCTAATCCCTGACCAGCCTTCTCAATAACTCTACCTTCTCGCCTATCACGTACTCAGGAACATATTAACACCAAGGAAATGAGAGCAGTGGAGCAGGCCCTACTCCACTGGGGCCAGATTTGGAAAGGGAAAAGAGTTATATGCCATGTTGACAATCGTGTGGTATTTCATGGCTTGGAGAACTGGACAATCCGAGGAACAACAAAGAACGGTCTACAACGATGCTTACTTTTGGCTACCGAATATGACTTGGAGATATATGCCAGATGCATTCCCAGCGGGGACAATGTGCTAGCAGATATGCTCTCCCGCTTTGACAATAACAGAATTGCTAACCTAGCCCCACAGCTCACATATCCCACTTGCAAGCACCGGGATCATGGGTTTCTAACATACAACAATCGGGACTGTCACCAATACCTGCCTACTACCTATGGCGAGGATTAGCTCCATCAACAGGACGCAATTATGATACACCAAGATCACGGTTCTCGCTTTTTTGCACCTTGCAAGGATATCATCAGCAGAGTGGAGGCTGCCTGGCTGCAATGGCCACATGGCTAATCAAGTGGCTCTGCTCCGTGAGAGGGTCTATCAAGGTGAAAACTATGAAACTTTACCTAGTCGGGATTAAGTCCTATCAGTTGGACCAAGGGATTGATTGCACTGCTTTTTCCGACCCAGGAATAGAGAGCACATTACAAGGCATCAAATGCGATGATAATGCACCTGCATGGCAGACCAGAACACCTCTACCCGTCCACACCTGCTTAGCCTGCTCAATGACCTACGCATACATGACTACAATGACACTGGAATGAGGGCGGCATTGACGCTGACCTTTGCGGGCTTCTTGCGAATAGGAGAGTTTACCTATCGACCACTTGATCTCCAGATGGGACCTGCCTTCCCCAACTGGTTCTTAACAAAGAGCAGCATTCGACTGATCCACCATTATGAGCATATTGAACCTACCCTTCCAGCATCAAAAACTGACTCATTTCGACAAGGAATCCACCTAATTATTGCAGGGAGTCATGAGGAAGCATGCCCCGTGAGGGCAATGAAAGAACTTCTCGTAATCGATACTCACCTCCCGGAAACAGCACCCCAGTTCTGTGTTGGAACTACCATTTACAAGAGAGCATGTTGTAGAGAAGTTACAAGAATTGGGGACAACCGCCGGTCACGGACAAGCAACATGGAATGGTCATAACTTTGGCCAAGGTGCAGCATCCTTGCCTGCCCATGTTGGAATTTGGGAGTCCCAGATTCAGACTCTAGGACCTGGGAGATCAGACGCATATAAGCCCGATATCGAATACTCCAAGGAGGAACGAATATCCCTATCAGAGCGCTTTCAGGGAGCACGAGCAAGGTGTAGGTACGATGGCTTGCTCACCTGCCTCGAATTGGAGGAGGTCGTTGGCCACCCGACAGCAGGCAACCTTACTGCCACTTCACCTACCTGCCTTGGAGTGGGATAAATCAGTGGCAACAATCCCAAGCGAGAAGGGCAGCGACATTGCCCCAACGCCTCCGACACTGAACTTACAACTGAAGAGTGTGCGAGCTTCAGATGGATACTGGGTTTCAGATTTCTTTATTTCTTCTCAAGGTTTTTAATTCTCTGTTTATATTATCATCTTTATGTATTCACTTGGCTTTGCAAAAATTGGATGTGGGGTTGGAACAACCCATTGCCAATGCGGCAAAGCGCACAGTCTGGCCCGGGGGAGGTAGAAAACAGGTTAGTCTAACTCAACGCGTCGTCCCCCGGGGGCCATAGCTCCAGCCCATATAGGGCCACTGCACTTCCGGGAGTTGGACACCTCCAAGCTCGCTACAACTCACATTCTCGTCTCCAAGCTCGCTACAGCTCCTGTTCTTTGTTTTCCTACCCACCACCCCTTGTGACTTATATGGCGCCGTCATTGTCCTCTTGGGATATATCGGTGGCACCGATTCTAAGCAACAAGAGCAGCGACATTCCCCCAACCTCTCTGACAGTGCACTTATGAACGAACAGTGCGAGAGGTTCAGATGGTTACTGGGTTTCCGATTTCATTATTTCTTCTCTGGGTTTTTTGATTGTCTCTTGATATCATCATCTTCATGTATTCACTTGGCTTTGCAAAAATTGGGCTACACTAGGGCGGAAAAAAAGTGGCAAACGAATGGTTAGAAAAGGAAGTGTTACTATACTACAAAAATCGATTGTACACCCCGGAGGAGGTTTGTGTTAGGCGCATGGACTCCCCGTAAGGATTTGACAGGGCAAAGTTACCCTACCTTACCACGCATGAACTAGCGCCGTCAGAATAACACCTGACTTCTTTCAGAAGGTCACGTGTTCGAGCCACACACCTGTCATAGCTATTACAACTATACCACAGACCGTTATGAGTCTCTACTCAAGCGCATGAGCAATGCGACGGATGGGTTTTCACCGATTACTATAGAAGAAATGTTTCTCTATCAGTAAGAAGTTCAACGGTGAGGTGCGAACCGTTGGATAAAAAGGTATGGCGTTTCAAAGTTAGGCCCACCGACATATGTAATCCGATACGTAAGACGTAAGCATATGATTACCCGGCATCAGAAATGATGATCACAACAAGACCAGAAGGAACGACGGGTAGGATAGCGAGCCAGGCTGCATATACAGACCAAGTTCATATGGCCTAAGAATCGAGAACTAGTAATTGGACGCAATTACTTGGGCAATGATTAAAGCCGAAGTGGTGTGCGGGAACTCAGGGTCAAACGGTGATCGCACATTCACGGAAACTAGGAGAAGCTGAAAAAGGTACTTCACTAGTATGATAGTGAGATGTATCCCGGGAAAGAGTATAAGAGGAGGGCAAGAACCCGGAGTAGATAGAGATAAACAAGCAGGGAGAAGAGATCTTATCAATATAATAAGTTTCTATATTTAATCGGTACCAACACTTCGACTATCTACGCTCAAGTGACCTTTATATCTAGCCTACATTACTTGTGTCTTCTTAGCGAGTTCTCCGATATAGACGATTCAGGTCCTAGCTGTTGGAATTCCGCACGCCGAAGCTACCACCTAACAGTTTGGCGACAGAGGCACATAGCTCAAGGCTATCACGACTACCACGTAGTGGGAACGTTCTGTCAGGCAAAAACTATCGAAATAGTAATATGTGAGTTTTACTGGAAAGGACGCGCAGAATGGATCATAGATGATGTTAGTATTACCCTAGCGGGAATAGCTTGCATAATTATGCGTGAGGTATATGACACCATGGGGGAGAGCATATATCCGAACTCAAGCTTCCTGAGTAGGGACTTCCTGGAGGCATGTGGGAGACTACTCAGGAACCACAAAGAGTTCACGTTTCAAGATAGGGCTAACTGATTGGAACGATGATTAGAGAATCAGTTCTCTACTCTTACTAATGCATACATATTATGTATTGATAGATTAATATCGGACTTGATCACTCCAGATTCATGATACTATTGGTATGTAGGCATTTAGACTGCATATTCAATTATAGTCTATCAGGATGAAGAGATCAAAGACTGACTACTGGTGGAGTGGGGACACGCTCAGAAGAAATAGCAGTCGGGAGATTCTCTGAGTCGAGCTGGGCAAGATTCAGGGTCAAACAATGTTCGCACTTTTGTTCTGACAAACTGAATTTCTAGAAAGATACTTCTTTACTAGATAAGTCAAAGTAGCGTGAACATTGGTATAAATAGTAGGGCTCTTCCAGATGGTTGAGAACAACATCAAGCCACGGAGAAGAGACCTTGACAATATTATAAGTTATTACGATATTCTTCTATTACTTTATCGAACAATTCTTCGTGAGCCTTCGTGACTGATAATCTGTGGTCTCGAATATCCTCGGCCTAGTCAGAGCGAAATCCTACCACGTTAGCTACCCCGTAAGAGTTACAGGCACGGACTCCCCGCAATGATTTCTCAGACAGAGTTACCTTACCTTGACGTGCACAATCTGCGAACAATAAGGATAAGACCCCTGTCCATCGCTGGGGTTGGAATGGCCAGTCCTGACTAACCACGCGGCTAGTTGCATCCCACCACCAATGACCGGTATCTTTGGAAAAGATCATATACCACAGAATACGTCGCAGCCGTCCGTCCGACCAGATCCTCTTTACAGTATATATGAGGGCTGGCATCTGGGCACCATAGGCAAGTGCAAGTAGGTGAATCAGGTGACTGCGCATAATGTTACAGCCACTTGAAGCAAGACTGTCGGAAGGGTGGGTTGAAGCGGGACATTTTTGGTTCAAGTTAAACCCCTCTTACCTACAAACGACGAGTAGGGTCTCAAGGAGGTAACTATGCCCAGTAACTGGATCGGGTGAATCCAGAAAGGACGGATTGGCAAAGGATGGAGTCCAAGGGAAAAAACCCATAAGTGCGATCCCTAGGACAAGTCATGTAATGCCGGAAGAGAGGATTACGACAGGGAGTTGCAGGACAAATTCTCTATGGAGCCAACAAAAGAAGAATGTCCATATTCTGTCTGGCGAGTTTGACTACACTCGGAAAGCATGAGGGGAAGATGATTCGTAATAATTGTTTTCAAGGGATAAACGGATGACATGACACGTGACGTGGTCTCCAAAACATCAGGAATAACAGGAGCACAGACCCATAAGTTGATCATCGGAAAAAGGAGGTATGGTCTTAAGTTTTCATGGTCTACGAGTGTTCGCACTGGGAAAGTGTTCGCAGAAAGATTAGCGAGATAGTTATTATAGAGGTATCATGTATACCGTGATTGCTGAGATGTGGAATATAAATATTAAAGCATCTTTGCTGCTATTAAACACAACAAGGATGGAGAAGAGATCTTCTCAATATAATAGGTTTCTACTTGATCGTTACCAATAGGTTGACGATATATACCAAAGTTCCCAATTGTGGGTAGCCTACATTACTCATATCTTCTTAATGAGTTCTCCGATAGAAAACGATCCTTGTCCTACTTGTCGGAATACCTCACAGGGAAGCTCCCACATCATATTATATTGATACTTCTCATTGTTACCGAGACGAATGTTTGGCAGAGACACTTCTACTCCCAAACCTGGGACCCTTTTCCAACTAAGACTATTGAGGATTACCTCAATAGACCAAGTCCATAGCTCTACTGAGATACCGGAACTAGGGACAGAAGAGCCCTACCATGAGCGCTATGTCTGGTGCATAAATCCTGAAAATACCATTACGATTGAAGATATCGCCGCACTATACCGATACAAGTCTGGAGAAGACTTCACCTACCATACCTCCTCTGTATTAGGCGCACGGACTCCCGGCAAGGATTTCTAAGATAGAGTCAGCCTACCCTGACGCGCATGAACTGCGAAGAAAAAAGATAACACCCACCTCCAGCCCCGTGGTTGGGACAGCCCGTTATCATTGGCCGCTTTTATAGTTGCGTCCCAACAGGAATGACCACGATCTTTGGAACACATCTTATAGCACCGAATACATGGCGGCCGTACGACTAGATCTTGCTCGGAGGATATATGAGGGGAGACCTCCGGGCACCATATGCCAGTGGAGGGTGGTGAATCGGACCACGGCGTATAATCTTACCGAAACTCGAAGACAAGCTGTCAGAAGAGTGGGTCGGAAGTAACGGGACGCTTTGCATCCATGTTACACCCCTCTTGCCTACAAAGACGCATAGGGTAAGCAGGAGGTAACTATGCCTAGTAACTGGAGCAGGTGACTCCAGAAATGAAGAGTTGGCAAAGGATGGAGTCTGAGGGAAAAATCCCATAGCTGCGATCCCGAGGACAAGACATGGAATGCTGGAAGACAAGAATAGGACATGCGGTCGCACGTCGAATTCTCTACCAAGCCAACCAACAAAGAATGCCCATCTTCTGTCTGGCGAGTTAGACTACCTTCAAAAAGCATGGGGGCAAGATTATTCGTAATCATTGCTGTCAATGGATAAACGGATGAGCTCACACCTGACGTAATCTCCACACTGTCAGGAATAACTAGAGCCCAGACTGATAAGTTGACCATAGGAGCAAGAAAGGTGTGGCAGAGAGTTTTCAGGGTCTACATTTGTTGTCACTTGGAAAGTGTTCACAGAAACATTAGGGTGATATTTAGTGGGTATTGAGATACAATGTATGCCGCAATTGCTCAGATGCGGAATTTACAGTCACTCGACAGAAGTGTTCGTGGTTTTCTCATATTAGTCATGCCTCGCCAAAACATACTCGAGTACTCGCGTACTGAGCTCTCAACGTCTCAACGGGAGTAACCAGACAATGATTGTGACACAACAACCCTGTTCTTTTGCGTGATACCCGAGTATTCCATAACAAAATCTTCAAGTTCCGCTAGCTCTTTTAATTGCTACTATGGTCAATCGATCAGGATGTGCTAAATATGCACATAAAAAAGCCACCCGAAAACTGCACGGCGCGAAATGACAAATTTGGAAAAGGGCATGATCCTCGCATTTTTCCACTGTTTGGGCAGCATTGCTCAAGTAGCATTTCTGGTTGGCCAGCCCTGCTCAACAATTAAGAGCTTCCTCATGCGAGCTTGTTCGAGCATGACAGTGGATAATCTTCCTTGCCCCCGTCACACTCCAGTCCTAAGCTGGCAACAGCGTCCTACAATCATCTGAGCTGCCAAATCAAATCGCCAATTGACCAGAGCTGATTTCCTGGATTGATATGCACTGAGGGTTCCATGTGCTACCAGTACCCACACCAAAGTGATAGGTCATACTTTATGCTAATATTTGTTATAGTGGACAGTGTTCTCAGAAAGCCCAATATGAAGAGATTGATAGCAAAATCCAGACCCCAGCTCAAGCCTCAGCATGTCACTAAAAGACTCAATTGGGCACTTGCTCATAGAGATTGGACTTGTGAGGATTTTGAAGCTGTCTTTTGAAGTAATGAGTCCAGTGTGGAAAAGTCCAAAGATCTAAGGCAGCAATGGGTGTTTAGAGAACCTGGAGAAAAATGGTTGAATGAATGTGTGCATCCAAAGGAAAAAATAAGGGAATATCCTTAATGGTTTGGGGGTGCTTTTGGGGTAAGAAAAAAGGACCTTTGCTTTCTATTACTCAAGGTAATATTACCAAAACCAGGTATACTAGACTTTTGAGAAGATACTTGATTCCTGTTATCCACCAAATGTTAGCTTGTGGTATTCATGATTTTCTTTTTCGGCAAGACAATGCACCTGTTCACAAAGCCTATAGTGTCATGGATTGGCTAGAGGCCAATAATATTGATGTATTTGAGCACCCCCCTTATTCCCCTGATTTGAATCCAATTGAGCATGAATGGGTAGAGCTTAAGAAGAGGTTGCATCAACAGTACCCAAGAATTGGAGATCCTGTAGGAAGAAAACAGGCTGTTAAGAAGAGGCTAGTACAGGTGCCCCCTCTGGTATGGGAGACAATTCCTGAGGAGTTTTTTGAAAAGCTTTGGAAGTCAATGCCTAATAAGGTGGCTGCAGTTTGAGAAGCAAGGGGAGGGTATACCAAATATTATCTGTTTGTTTTAACCTTTCTTATTATCAAATTATTTTTATTTCTTTCAATTCTGTTATTATCTACAATTGTTGATCATTGTTCTTTAATTGGTAAAGGTAGAGGGTTGATTGTGAATGGGTGATCGTTGATCGGGGACAAATGCTCATTGTACGGGCAAGTTGCAACAGTGACCGGAAGCCCGACTACCCCACGTATCGAATTGGGCAACCGCAATTAAACATGTCTCAGATCACAAACACTTCTGTCGAGTGACTGTAAATATTGAAGCCTCTTCACTGCTATTAGACCCAACAAGTGTGGAGAAGAGATCTTCTCCATAAAATATGTTTTTCTGCTTTATCGTTACAACCACTTCGACAATCTATAGAAGTTGCCCATGCTATCTAGCCTACATTACTTGTGTCTTCTTAACGAGTTCTCCGATATAAAACGCTACAGGTCCTAGCAGTCCGAATTCCTCATGCTGTAGCTACAACCTAACAGTACATTAATACTTCTCATAGTTACTGAAACCAATGTTTGGCAGAGACACTTATAGGCCCAAACCCGAGAGCCTTATTGAACCAAGACCCTTGAGGACGACCTCAATTGCACAGGTCTATACCCCAAGATTCATAAAAATATTAGGGACTAAAAAACCTTACCACGAAGCCTACACGTCCTGACAAACACAGGAAACATTATTACTACCGAAGGCCTGGCAGCCTTGTATCGGCCGTGGGAGAGAGAACGCTTCCAATACTACGAACCCTAGGTGGAAATAGGTCAAGTCTGATACGCTGGATAGTATAGTGACGGAAGACGCTCAAGCCCAGATTTTGAGATACTAGAAGTGTGGGGAAGAAACAAAAGATAGGTTTTCCGCTTGGAAGCCATAAGAAATGACTTCTAACCCAAAGAACCCGAGGCCATGGAATAGCAACAGGTGGAAGATGGTGATGAGCTGTCCCAAACCTCGGCCCCCATTGTGGAAACAACAGCCACCCAACTCACCAGGTCGCATTCAGCCAACCAGGCACCATGCTCCCTGGCCTCCGCAATCGGCATTTTAGCCAAATATGGAAAGCGAAGCGGAGACAGTCGCCGAACGCCTGAACCCACCGCCAAACACATCATACACGTTCGGATTGAAAGCCTGGACTGGATTTTAGGCTGATTCAATCAAAACCTCACTACAAGTCAAGGTAGGCAACATCTTGCCTGCAATTCCCTACAAAGCGACGTCTGATTAATGGCCCAGGAACTGTTGAAATTCAAAACACGGTTAATGTCATGGGTAGGGTTGTTGGTCGAGAGCTCGTCCGAACAGACCATCCAGTACGGATTCTGGATGTAGAGTTACAGAAGGTCCAAGAAAGTTTCACTACGGATGTCGCGGAATGACTGTGAGAGACCGATGAGACACAGGCCAGGAATGAGGCTGTCACATCCCAGCTCCACGAAGCAGTGCAGGGTATGGAAGAACAGTCCATGTATTGAGACATACTCTTGGACACGCCTTAGATGGATCAATAAGCAACATAAACTGGAACTCGAAAATCATGAGACAAGCATTAACCTCATGAGATGGGAGCTTCAGCAACACCAAGAGTCACAAGAAGCCCAAGGTACTGACATCTCGGCGCTTAAGGCTCTGGTAGAACAATTGATGGAGCAGGTGAAGGGAAAAGGGAATGCGTCAGATTTGACGCCAGAGGCTTCAGGGGCAGGGGCGGGAACCCACCACTACCTCCAAGAAGAGGAGTAGCAGGGGCACCCAGGGGAGGAGGGGATTCGGAAGATGAAGGAGAAGGATCTGGGAGGAAACCAGATGAGAGCAGGAACGCAAGGCGGGACGAGAGACCTGCCCCTCAGCCAGAGGCCGATGATGACGAGGAAGATCTGGAACAGTTCGCCACCTGATCACGAATTATGACTGACACCATGGGACGACAAATGACAGTCACACCAGAACCCCATGCCCTGTTTAGAAATGACAAACTTCAAGACATACGCATGTAGTTGTTGACATGCACAGATTGCTTGGGCTGAAATAGATGGCAGTTGGAACAGGAGGCGCAACGAATCCGATAGGCCCTGAGCGGGATGGAGGGGAAGGAAGTCACACCGTTTGCGCTAATCTACTGTAGACAAATGACCGGAGACTTAGGTTATACTAAGCAAGCGCGATACAAGTTCTGGCACGTCTTTGCAGGACAAGCGTTGCGACGCTTGGGCCTAACCGATGAGGCAGAAATATCCATTCGAGAAATAGGCTTTGTCAAATGCCATGGTGATATTGCTAGGTTCTTGCCGGAAATGGAAAATCTCCACATCGATACAACAGTCACCGGGATAGCCTGGGGCCAAATGATGGAAGACCAGATCCCCAAAGATGTATTATGACGACTCTCATTAACAGAGTATGTTGATGATGGGAAAGGGTTGGAAGCAGTCAGGAGTGTTACCTGAGCGGAAGAAGATTTCAAGGAATGACAAAGTCCTCAAGTTGGCGGTCCCTGCGGCATGGCAAGGAGCGAAAAGGGATGTTCGAGGATTCGAAGCCACCGAGGGCCGCAAAGCGAGTAAAAATGCAATATTCGGCTAAGGAAAAGACGGACTATGAAGCCAAGGAGGCTAGGGAAAGGAAGGTGAAAAAGGAAGGGTCGGTGGCATGGAAGGGGAAGGTGAAACAGAGGTTGTGGGCAGAAGCCGACCAGGGCGTCAATCCAAATGTTGTCAACAAACTAAAGCAAGACACCCAATGGACACGGTGCTGAATGAACAATCACACTGGGAAGTTGTGTCGCAAACCGGTGCAAGTATCGACTGTTTATCGAGGGCAAGCAAAGCCCAAATGTCATGCCTCATTCGGACAGAAGCGACTCCCCCACGTAGCCATTGTGGCCGTACCTGGCCCGGGAGCAAGCTCAAGATGACAACTATATGTCAGGACAGGGCTTTGGTTGTAGGACACGCGAAGGGGGGTCGAAATACGGGGAAACCTGACTTTCTTTCCAGGTACAACAGCAGGGCAAATAGAAGCCAGGGCCACATCTATCGTGCACAAGGTACATGTCTTCACAAAGAGGGTCGGAGCAGGTCACTCCTGCAGAGTAGAGCCAAAACTGAAGGCCAAGGTACAATGGATTCCTCGTAGGGGACAGCCTGACAGGATGTATAGGTTGACAATAATTGACAGCGCATCCTAGTCGCGAACTCGAGGGGTACTCTAGTGAACTACCACTCCTGTAATATGGGAACTCCTTGGCAGGAGGTAAAGGCCACTTGTAGTTGGGTGCCAGATATTCAAAATTGAGACACTTAGTATAAAAAGATTGTCAGAGGAGGCTTCAAGAGCAGAAACTGCGCAGGCGCGGTAACAAACCCCCACGTTACATAAAGCCATCATGATGAAAAGATTTCATCCAGAACTGAGCGAAAGCTCAAAGCATTACGCCTGTCCTGAACGGAAGGCATTTATTTAACCCAGAGGGTGAAAACACACAATAAACGTCCTTCTAGATTCCGGTGCGAAAATGTTTCTCATAAACCAAGAAACCGTACAACTGTTAGATATCCCAACTAAAGCAAGTGATATACCTCTAAAAATCACCATATTCGATGGGGAAAGCGCGCCCACTGGCACCTGAGGGACATTCATTCCCCATCCTATTTTATTGGAAATCGGTGCCAAGAGTTAGCGAAGCATGATATCAGGCGACAATTGGAACGCAGCACAATATGATATAATCATCCCATTCAGGTGGTGGCACAACGAACACGCCAAGAGAAATATCGTGGACCCAAGCAAATGGGGCTTTGAAGAAGCGAAATGCCATGCTCATATAGAAGATGAAGCAGTGGCAGATTTATTTGAGTGGGATGAAACTGTGGGTTTCGACGAAGAAGCACAGTATGTAGGAATCATTGGAAGAGAGGAGGAAGGAGGAGTACAGTTAGAGGCCATACCAAAACTATACTGGCAGTACAAGGACCTGGTTGAAGAGAAAAAAGCAGAGATGTTGGAATCTCGAAGGATGTTCGATCACGCCATCAATCTTTAAGAAGAGGCGGAACCCCCATGGGGCCCGATTTATCTCATGTCGGCAGGCCAGTTCAACAAACTGGATAAATACATTAAGAAAATGCTGGCACAAGGCAAAATAGTGGATAGCGAGTCCCGGTATGGAGCCCCAATTCTGATCATTCACAAGCCTGATGGAAGTCTATGACAATGCGTAGAATATAGGAACCTCACCAAACTGACGATGCTGGATAAATACCCGCTACCGGTCACGGATGAACTATGAGACCGTGTCGTTGGAGACAAAGTATTTGCGAAGCTCAACCTAAAAGATGGATAACAACTTGTTCAAATGAGGAAAGGCGATAAGACATAAGATACCTTTAGTACGAGATACGGACAGTACGAATACAAGATCATGCCATTCGGACTCGTAAACGCTCCCGCAACGTTTCAGACAATGATTAACAAAATCCTGAGACAATTCTTGGACCATGGAGTACTCGTCTACCTAGATGATATCTTGATATACTCCGAAAATATAGAAGACCATATCAAACTGGTCCAACACGTCCTTGACCTGCTCGAACAACACGACCTAGCACTGCTGTTAAAAAGGCCGGTGGTCCATCAGGAAGAAGTCCAATTCCTGGGCTACATTGTCAAAACGAGCCGAGTTACCATGAGTGATAGGAAAGTCAAAAGCGTTCAAAATTTGGGTCACCCGAGATGGGTTAAAGAAGTCCAAATCTGCACTGGATTCGCAAACCTCTATCGATGATTGATCAAAGATTTCTCCCAAGTTTGCAAGCCAATCACCGAAACATTAAAAGGGAACACAAAGGATTTTCACAGGGGAAAAGAGCAGGAGGAGGCATTTGAGGAGTTGAAATGCTGGTTTACAATGGCACGAATTTTATCAAATTTTTACCCAGCAAGAAAAACATGAGAGGAGACAGACGCTAGCGATTTTCGGCTCGGATGCGAATTGTCTCAATACCAAGGAAGACGGCTTCATCCGGTGGCGTTCCATTCTCCGAAATTCATTTGCGCCAAAACAAATTACGAGATACACGATAAGGAGTTACTCGCAATAATGGAAGTGTTTAGAGAATGGAAGCGATACCTCAGCGGCAAAGAACAGCTAGTGACGGTATCCACCGACCACCAAAATTTACATTCCTTTTTAACTAAAAAACTATGGAACCAGCCTCAAATTGGATGGCCACAAGTTGACCAACTAGTACTTCAAAATAATCTACCGACCGGGAAGTAGGGGCGGAAAGCCAGATGGACTGAGCAGACGGCCGGAGTACTGTCCTGAGAAGGGAGCTTGTCACAGTGAACAGTCGATCTTGAAAACACAACACTTTCAAATTTCACTTATTCATCAAAAACCAAGCGCAGATATGACCCTAGTCCTAGAAAAACTGGAACCTACAAGCCTGAGGATAATGACACTGTCAGACAAAATGATAATTCCGACAAAAGGATCACAATTCGTGCCAGTCATGACCTCTATTGCCGTGAGTAACGGGGTGGTACTTGCTAAAGGACAGGCAATGGTGGAAACAGGTATTGCGATAGGATTGCCGGAAGAAACCTATGGCAGGCTAGCTGCAAGAACTGGTATGGCTATCAGGCTGGGAATAGCAGTGGGCAGTGGTGTAATAGATGCGGATTACACCGGAGAAGTCAAGGTCATACTTGGAGATCATGGACAGGCAGAGTACTCGTTTTCAGTAGGGGATCAGATGGCTCAACTCATAGTTCAGGAAATTGCTGATGCCAACACTATGGAAGTAGATGACCTAGGGACAAGCGAGAGGGGACAAATAGGGTTCGGATCAAGCGATCTAAACCCCAAGCCCTCTATCACAGCTAAAGAAGAAGGAATCACAATATGTTCCCTTCAGGCAGAGACAAACAACAACAAATTCTTTAGTGCACCCGATATCAGCCATCATACTCGGTTAATGAGACAAAGAAAAATGTCATCAAGTTCTCGCGTCAATGCAGCCGTGATATGAACAATGAACGAATCATTTCTGGATAAAATTAGAGTGGCTGGGACGGAAGATGAGAGGGGGCAGGCGCGAGGCCATGAACTGGTCAGGTTAAGAGAGAGCGGAAAGGAAATGCTGAATGAATTGATAGAAAAAGACGGGTTACTATACTACAAAAATCGATTATAGATCCCGGAAGACGAATCTCTAGAGACAGACATCGCCCAAGGCTGTCACGACTCCTGGGTAGCGGGACACTTCTGACAAGAAAAAACAATCGCAATAGTAACCAGGGATTTTTAATTGAAAGGACTTGCCGTGTGGATCAAAGACTATGTACGATCCTACGACCAGTGTCAACACAGTAAATCCCCGCGGCATGCGAAATATAGACTACTCCAACCTTTGAAAGTCCCTTATGTCCCCTGAAGCTCCATTTCGACAGACTTCATCACACAACCACCAGAGTCTCAGGGGAAGACCCAGATCATGGTAGTGGTAGCCCAGTTTACAAAGATGGCCCATTTGATCGGCCTCCACGAAAACGCGATCGCAAAGTATGTTGCGGACACCTTCCTGCTGGAACTTTGGAACCTTCATGGATTGCCGACCGAAATCATATCGGACATGGATGAGTTTTCTGGCAAGTTTTCGGAATCATTGTGCAATATGCTAGGCGTTAAACGACGCATGTGGACAGAGTACAACCATGAGACCGATGGACAAACGGAGCGAACCAACCAAGTGCTTAGTACGTTACTTACTAGAGGCCCCTCGACCGACCGGTCAAGCGTGTATTCTTGGTTGAAAGTGGAATGGCGACTCTTATGGTGACACCAACTATATACCACAACCACAGTGAAACCGGCCAAAGCAATGCATACCCAACAAGCAACAGAACAGCTTAAGGTTCCTTGAGCCGGCTCTTACTCTGGCTCAAGAAGGCTTCTAAATGCACCATTGCTCTAGTATGATAGGATTCTGGTTCGACTTATTTGAACATTCTTCTGTGTTTCCTCCGCGAATCTGTCTTGATCTTTGGTAATCCATTGTGGCTCTTGCCTGCCCCCTCGTGATGATCATTGCACTGGTCATCCCCGTTGTCAGACCCTGTCAAGAATATTCCTGTGCCGATAGGACATACAATATTTAGTAGGTACTTTTTTTTATGAGACCTGCCGAGCGCACTCCCATTAACACCATTGGCAGTGACGTCTACTTCCTTCTCACTTCTGTAAATCTTTTCAATAATACCAGCGAATTCTCACTGTGTGGAGAATGGGTATTTGTGGGTTTACATACTGGAAATACAGATTTACCAGCCTCTCAGCTAATTTCCTAGTCAGAAAAGGCGCAGGAATGATGGATAGTTTTGTATGCAACCCGAAAAATAAGCTGCCCATCTTTGTATCTTTGTCATCATCTGGTGCCAATTCGTTCCTTGGTCCTGCGATCCCTAGCCCTTGAGCGGCCTTGATCCTTGTGCTTGACCCAATCCTCGGCCGGAATTCCCTGGGCCCTAATGACCCACCCTCGCCACCTGCCCTATTCAGATCACTATTCGCTCCAGAGGTGCTGCTCGTTACAGCCGCAAACATTATACTCGCAAAGGAGATTCCCGAAGTAGAACCTAGATACCTAGGGTCACTCGCACCAGAAAAAGGGAGGAGACAAATGTCAGACATGAGATTATCCAGTTGATTCACCTCTGAATTTTCTGGACAAGTAGTGACCACCTTGCGCTCAATTTCAAGTACTCCCTGCACGGGTTCATCGGCTGTGAGTACCGGATCGATCAATATGAGCAATTGCTGCGGGGGTGTCCCCAGTTGGATAGCCGAATTGGCTGTGGCTATGGGTGGTGGCGGGAATGACGCTGTCGTGGGGGCTTGAGATGGGGGTGGGGGTGGTGGGGTCAAGTTCGGAAAGGCTTCAGCCGGTAGCAAGGGAATATTATTGTTCGCGAGGAGCGACTTAAGATAAGCCAGCCTGCTCTTCAGGTAATGGACATAACTATAACCCATTCGACCGTCAAAATCCACGCCACGAGAGAACTTACTGACAGGTGCAACCGCTGATCACAGGTGTTCTTCCTCAACCAACACGGATTCCAGGCAGATATATTCTGAAAGGACAAAGATCCTGAAGTCGTCACGGCTGGTGTACCTGGAACCAGCTTCACAACTTCAACCTGTACCTCCACCGCTTGTGGCAGAAAATCTAAACGAGCGGTTGGAACATGAGATCCATCATCGTTCCCGTTCTTTCTCCTACGTTTGTGCACTCCGCAACTGGTCACTGTGCCATTAGCTTTGGTGGTTGTGGTTGTAGTGGTAAAGGAAGTTGGGGAAAGAGACTTTGTGGTTATTTTCTCTGGGGCGAGGGTGTTTGGGCTATGAAGGTAGGGTTGAATTTGAATTTGATGTATCGCAGGGAGATTGCAGGCAGTGGTGGAAGTGGTGGTGGTGAGGGTGGTAAAAGGTGGGTTCGTAGAATAGCTGATGGAAAAGGTACCAGAACTGTATCCGCCCCGGGTATTTGCCGATAGATTTCCAGAAGTGAATATAGTAGAAAGACCCTCATTGTCTTTTGTATATAAGCTCAATATTCCACCATGGTTAGAATGTAAGCAAGATAGCCACGGCTCCGATCAAGATACTCACAGTTCCTTTGGAACTTCTTTGCTCTTCTTCGTCTAGCCAGCCGTTTTTTCCTGCCCTCCAGAACTGATAACAATTGTAAAGTGCAGTGTGAGAGTGTTGTGCAGATATATGGTGAGAGCATAGGGCAGTTGTACCGGGAGTGTGAGGTAGATGTGAGCCGCAGAAGGTTTTTGTTGAGTAAAAGAGAAGAAGCCTGTGCTAAACAAGGAAGAAAGTTTTTGCTTTGTTTGGCTCTCAGATTTGTGGGTCGCAGCGTATATATTGTGCGTTGCATCGTGGGTTGCCTCCAACATACGTGATGAGAAATACTGCAAGTGAGCGGTTCCAGCACTAATGGCTTATCAGATCTTATTTTTGAGATCGTACTTTGAGATAAAACTGCCCAGTACATATATAGATAAGCCCTCCCTGGGACTCAGATTTCGGATCAGAATTAGTGGGGTACCAATCTTGAGTCTTAGGGAGGAGGGGGGAATGGATGCTAGAGAGATACTCTGCAAATACTCCACTGCAAAGGGCTCAGC
>Ga0307510_10003475_pt1 | contig 18341 bp, 18 predicted proteins | sample 12_EM_MG_FD_207224 | JGI IMG/M metagenome (GOLD analysis project Ga0307510, IMG submission 207224) | Populus trichocarpa ectomycorrhiza microbial communities from riparian zone in the Pacific Northwest, United States - 12_EM | ecosystem: Host-associated > Plants > Roots > Unclassified | place...
GGATAGGGTCGATTTCTCTCTTCCAGTCCAGCATATCCACATTTGCTTTTATATCCCTAAGCTCCGTCCAATGCGCCACTTCGATCATTTTTCGCTCCACCCATTTACCTTCTCCCGGATGCGCTCTTCTGACCTCTCGCTACATCAGAGCCGTGACTTGTAATATTATTATTGACACCGGACCTCAGGCTCCACCGCCCTCGATTTCAAAAACTTTATTTTCGGTCTTCCCACCAGGATGCTTCCCCCCCATCGACTGTGTGCCAGTTCGATCGCCCATGCGGGCATGACTTTCACTCTAAAAAAGCTTCCGTGCGTAGAGGCCGGATTATGTACCCACGACAACCTCGCTGCCTTCGACTCTCACAAGCTCATCACACTGCGTGGATTTTACAATTTATTCCAATTCAGTTTCTGACAGGCAGTGACAGCGGGCCAATCATATTTCGAGATTTAGCATGAATCCATCGGATATATTGTAAAATCCACACAGTGTCAATGGCAGCCAACGGCAATTGCACATCCAATTGATGGCGAGCCCCCGAACCTCGAGGTCCAATTTTTCTACACACCCCTACCCACCTCTTCCTTCCCCTTTTCAATCCCACCCTTCTTTTTGGAGTGTACGCGTTTATGGACTAGGCCAAAGGCGAGATATACACACCGCCGCGCCCTCACAGTAGACCCCAAGAATACCAGAAGCCACACCAGGGCCCACGACTGCTGAGCCCACTCACTGTGATCCCACAGTCTCTACTGCGGCAGTGCTGCAACTGGTCACGTCTGACGTAACATCGTCCATGTCTTCCGCAGGAGATCTCAATGTATCTTCACGGGTCGGGGTCCTGGGCCAGGGTATATTATCAACTAAGGAGAACCTACTGTGCCACATCCCCATTTCTGTACCCACTAAAGAGTGAGCAGATACGTAGCATTTCCACCGTTTAACTTTATACATCTTAGTTCCCGTGTTCATGATGGAGCTTACAATCGGCCAAGTTGAATGGACAAAGAGCGCGCAAATATACTGTGACAGTTCGTGATTTTCCGATCCCAAAATGGTGTGAGGCATTGCACTTGGAGCATAAAGTAGCCATCCTATCTCATATGTGAATCAAGCCCCGTTCTTAGGAAGGAAGCGGTACGTATCCCCGGCCCGCGAGGCATGACGCCCCTTCAGATATCCGTCACTTATTGGCAGGGACGGACCTTGCAACTTTTTTTGGCTTGATGCACGTCTTCGTTCGATACATCCATCTTTTTTTGTCTTCGTGACTTTCCCGTCCTGAGGACCTTAGCGGATTCACATACGTTACGGGAATGTGTCAGGTCATGCTGCATGATCACTGTGCACAGGGAGGCTGATTGTCGTCAGCCTAAGGCCTCGTGATACCATTACATGGTTCAATATATTCGTGTTGAGTGTTGACATTTATCGCGAGCACGATACTGAGTGGCGACAGAAACCGGAAAAAGTCTCAGCGACTTTGGTGCTGCAGTCTATCGACCCATATCGGAATGCGCACGGGCCAGGTTTGCAAGTATTATTTGAAATTGCAGCGAGGCGCCCGAAGGAGTCACGAGACTCGTGAGTTGGGGTAATTTTGTGGAGCTTGGGACTCTTTCTTTGGGATTCACGTGCAAGCTATGACGGGGGTAGACGTATGTCTTGACGTCGACGAGTCGAGTAAAAGAGGAGAGGTATCTTGGTTGAATTCCGAAAGGATCGTGCTCATGCTCAAACTTGGCTCAAAACTTCGTCACACGTTCACTCTCATTCGTTCGGCACCTCAGATCTCTCTCCGTCTCTGACCAAAATTGACGCGGTTCCACGCTCTTGTATGAAAGCTTGGCTATTGCCTTTTGCTGCATATGCCACAAACAGATTTTTTGACTTTTCGTCTATCAGATCCATGATGTCCGAGGCTAGTACTATATGGGGGTGGTCATCCCTTAGGATGACCAGGATCATATCTGAGGCTTCGATAGCGTCAGCAACTCCAAGTGACTGTTGGTCGTTGGATGTGTTATACTGTATTGATACAGTGTCAACCCTGCCCAAGACTCAAATCTAGCGCGGGTCAAATTACCATTGCATTGCACCAAGCTAGAAGTCACGTGGGAATGTCTATGGCCTTTGGTTGGCCTTGCCTTGACTTGGAGAGGCTTTTACGCCTTCGTGTATTATCTTCCACCGCTTGTTGAAATTTGGTTGGATGGTTAATCGAGTACACCTGAATGGTGTACTATGTTCAATTACCGACTGTGACATGTTGATATCATCTATGATGTGTTTCAGCTGGTAACGATTCGCCCTGGGCATGCTTAAGCTGATGGCGTGAGATAGTGGTCTAATGAGTGCTGACCCTGACTTTTCGACATGCCCCTAAATCCAGTGTTGAGAGCTATTTTCTATTTCCCTCTACATCTTTGTATTTAAAATATTCCATCTTCATTTATGCTAGCTATGGCTTACCCTACCGCGTTCTTTTTCCAGCATATTCACCAAGGCACATCAACATCATATCGCCTGCATGCGTTCACGCGCCTTACCTCCGACGGTTCAACATCGCTCCGGCCAGTCTGCAACCGTGAGACATATGAGTCCTTGGAACAAATCGATGGGTTACCAAAGGTATACTCGCTTCTGTTTGGTTTTTTAATTGCCATCAAGAAATTTGGTTGACGCATCCCGCCCCGCCTGTTGCAAAGCTCTGACATAGATAAGGGCTTCCCCCCCTCCCCCTTCGCCCACTGTTTGAACTCACGCACCATTCAACCATGGGACGCCTCTATCCCAGCCCCTGGCAAAGCCTAAAAACGCATGCACTGTCCTCGCCACTGGCTACGTGCCTGACATGTGTACGTCCTTCCTGCTGGGCATGGAGACAAACCATTATTCACCTTGGCACGGTCACCTCATGGGCCTGCCTCCGTCTTCCTCCCCCCATGCCCCTCCTCAAGGTTGGCATCGCTCGCCGCTTTGTTCACTCTTCTTGTCCACTTCTAGCTCCTAAATCATCGATGTCATCTTACTCTGCCTAAGGATCAGACCGAAAGGACCACTCTAGACCTCTGTCGTCGTCCGTCGCCATCCTCGTAGGTAACTCCGCCTCTCCGCCACCCCTCGCGCGGCACCTTGCGACACTGTAGTCCGGATCCTCGTGGGCTTGGGTTTTATTGATATAGTCAATCAGCCGTCAAATCTTCAGATTCCCAGTCAGATCAGTGCGTTTGGTACATCCTACGGTGTCTTTTCATCGTATTAGCAATTTAACCACCGGTCGCGATGCATCCCCAAATAACCCCGACTCCACTCTGCCAAAGGCGCATCTTAGTTCCACAAGAATGGGGTTGCTTGCGGCACTGGTGCAAAGGGGTGCCGTCATCCTCGCGTTTGATGGTGCGAATATCAGGGTGAAGAGGTCTTGAGCATCATCCCATGCGACACTATGGCACGGGGACGTCGATTTTCTGCCTCACACCCATCCTGGTTTTCAATCCATCGACCGTCTATTATGTGATATCCGATCCCCTCTTCCCCCCGCTCTCCCCGGATGCGCCCTTCTGCTAGATCAGAGCCGTGGCTTTCAAGGCCCTTGTAGCATCGGTGACTATTACTGATGCCTCACCCCTTTCACCCTCTTGGAGCCTCCACCGCCTGCGATCGAACCCGCGAACCCGTTTGTCTTCCCATCGGGACGCTTTCGACTACGCCGTTCCAACCCTCATGATGGCGTCCAACCACCGCCATCAACTGTCTACCTGTTTGATCGACCATGCGAGGCATGGGGACCAGGCATGGTTCCCACTACAAAGAGGCTTCCGTCCGCAGGGGACACATACCCCCCACACCATCTTCGCCCTTCGACACTCACAACCTTGCACTATGGCTCCAATAACGACGACAACGCCGATGGCGCATCTAGTCGATGGCGAACCCGCAAATTTCGAGGTCCATTTCTTGCACGCTGATCACCCCCGGGACGGCTTTTGCGTCATGGGAGTGGACCCGCTCGTATACTACGAGTTCCGGACGCCCATCGGTTTCCTATCAACACACACGATAGTACGTCGTGAGATTCTCCCCCCCTCCCTTTCTCCTCTCCTTTCCCGCCTTCGTATCCAGCCCTTTTCCCTTCAGCGTGCAACTGATGGCTAACTATAAAATAATCATCAGGTGACGGGCGCTAGCGGTGCGACCGTCATGACCTTTAATTGGTTCGGGCCAAGTGCTTTGGGAACAATGACGTGGCCAGGCCCCCCGGAACGGGAAGTCCACATGGGCGATCTCGTCCAGCCCTCTCCGTCGACACCAGAGTGAGCTACCCAAATTAAACAAAGAACCCGCAGTCTTCCCTTTCTTACCCCCCCCCTTTTTTTTTTCCCTATAATCTTTGACGCATTCACATTTTCGGTCCTAACGTCGCATACCGATATGTAGCTCCCGCGGGTTTCTTTGCGAAGGCCCAGACCGGATAATCCGCCGTTTCTGGTGGCGCCGTCTTAATGGTGGTGGGGGCTATGATGTGAGTTCAGTCCTTTGCGTCGACCCGTCTTTGAAAAAAAAAATCCTTCTGTCGGTCGTTGGATTGGGGAACGTGGAATTTCCTCTTAACAGCTATACTCCACTCATGCTCATGATACCGAGATCCTCATCGGGCTCTTCCGTAAACACCAACCGCCGGAGGCGCTGGAAATAGGGGATAACTACGCAACCTTCTACTTCCGGTTTTCACACCAGCCTCTCTTACTCCACGCACTACTTGCGCTGTCTTTGAATCGTTGGCTCGATTCCCAGGCCGGTGCGCAGTAATGTCACCCGATGCATTCCGGCGTGGTTCTAGGTCACTCGTGTTATTATTTATCCAGGTAGAGACATTCATATATTTATTCTGGAAACAGTATATCTGACCACCTGATAGACCACCTTTGTCTACAGCTCGGAATAGTGGAGATATATGTGTGATGCGTTAGTACGCCTCGATGTATTATGTATATAGGTTACCGATCGAATCCCCGAGAAAAACTTTAGCGTGAAAATGAAAGCAGTGACGAATTAGTGTCCTATGAAGCGCGTAGTGAGGGAGAGCGACCCAGGCTATGACGTCCCGAGCGAGGTCAGCATGTGCTCAAGGCGCTCCTCGACGGTCCAATGGGCCCGGTCGGGATGGGAAGGGGTCCCATCGTGAGCCGTCGGCATGATGTTGAAAGAGCCGGCCTCAGCTCCATGCGAGAGGTTGTCAATGACGTGAGCCACCGAACTGAAGACCTGGTGGAGAAGGCTTATTCCAACCCTAATCCATTTGAATTTTGAGATCCGACGCACTTAGTATCCGGACGCTTCTGCGCCAGCGTGGCCTTCTTGTGGGATAAGGACGATGATTGACTGTCCGTGTTCTTTGAAAAACAGATGTACGCCCTCGTCTCACACAGAGTATTCAGATATGAAACTAGCGCGGTTTCCGTAATACGACTCGTCGTCTTCATCCCTGAGACCATTCTATCACGGAAAGCTGGCGTCATTAGATATTCAACCTCTGGGTGTCAATCGGAGCTCAAACTAGAACCCACCAGAACTTCGTGTTGCCGGTTGCCGGAGGGTTGTAGTTAACTAATTCTGACACACCTGAGTGTAGTGTTGCCGCAAAGTTGGGGTCAACTCGGAGTTGCCTGGGTTGAGTTACCAGAGTTCGAAGTCAACTCAACTCTGGCAGAAAGAGTTGCAACGGAGTCAACTACGGTTGTGACCGCATTTGGTTTGCGATTACTGTATTTGGTTGCGAGCCACACTAAACCAAACAACACTGTGTCGGTGATGTCCGAGATAATCCCTTGAGGATATTGTGCACTTTCACGATACACCATCATCACGAATAAACACTGGATTTCCCTACTCCTCTGTCTGTTTAACATGTGCAATTCTCTGTTTTGAAGAGTGTCTCACCAGTTGACATCCTTTTCTCCCATTATCTGACCCAGGATATTTACCCTTCCATGGGCTTCTGCTGAAGGCCGGGAAAGTGTCAGAGCTCCATGATCTGTACACCAATTGGGCCATAGATTCAGACTAGTAAATAGAATAGTGGTTACTTACTCAATTAAACAAAATGCTTCTTTTCAGTGTATAGTACAGACTACACATCGGTGTGGCTGACAATTACGACACCTTATCAAACCCTGAAATCTGATTGGTGGATACTCCCGGGCCGCACCCCGCCAACTCTTCCTGACAACGGAGTTGACCCAGTTGCACTCTGTTGGCACAGAGTTGGCCAGAGTTCGACTCAACTCAACCCAACTCAACTCTGCGGCAACACTGAGTGAGTTGAGTTGCCCAAATCGGCAGCTGAGTTGCACCAGGTGCAACTCAGTCGTACCACAGTGGACTGCATTTTGGACCGCATTTGGTTCGGAGCCACACTAGACCAAACAATAGTATTGCGTTCACGACACAACATCATCAAGATGCAATAAACACTGGCTTTCCTTCCTCCTTTGTCTGTCAAACGTGTGTAATTTATCTGGTGTGTTGATGTTGAGTGTCTCACCGGGCGACACTCCTTCGGTGACAAGCACCTCATTCCTTGACCGACAATATGCATCCTTCCATCGACTTCGACGAGTTTCTTTAATACCGTTCAACTGACAACTGGTACCCACACTTGTCACCCTTGGGGCCTGCGCTATTCAATATCCCACTTTCGAACCCTTCTAGTATGTTCTAGGGGCGCTTGTACTCACTGTTATATAGTCACAAATTAACATAGCATCAGATTAGTATATAATATGGGGAAAGTAGTTGGTCGATGGAACAAAACGCTGCGTTGCATCATGTGGCAGGATGGCCAGAACCGTGTGAATCATGGCAATTTACGATTACGACACCTTGTCAAATCTTGAACGCTGATTGGTGGGTTCCCAGGCCAACTCGTTCCTGACACCTGGTGTGCACCTGGTGCAACGATGACGCGCCGTAGCCTGGGTTCAACTCGGTTCAACTCAACTCAACTCTCCAGCAACACTACAGTACTGTACTGTCGTCAACCCGCACAAAACCGAAGGTAGCTAGGGGGTATATGGTAAACATCCACAGTCGATCAACAATTGCAAGGTGGAAGGTAAGTGGAAATCAAAAGAGAAACCCGCATTCGCTCAGGCCCAGCCCTGGAATCATTCCGAGTCAGGAATGCCATTTCACCTTACCCGTATTTTTCATCTGCGGGCCCAAATATTCTGACACTCGGTACAAATTGGTGGACGGTCAGCCGAGTTCACAATGTGCTGTACCGTACAGCACATGACCACATTCGATAATTTCGATTTGTCAACCGGGACCATTGATCTCATCTACGGCGCCACCTGTGACTGGGTCTTGGGGTCATCTGTTCCAGCCCATTTCCCAGAACCACGTCACGGTTCCATATGTACCTTTTCAGTGGGAGGAATTGATTCGGCGATACTTGAGCTATGGCGTGTCAATGGGATGCCATAATCTCACGGGCACCTCGGCAGGATGTCCCCACTGGCAAACCCACTTACTCCACACTATTTCCTCTCAACCTTTCCAGTCTTAGCCCACTCTCGGCCTCTGGCTCTTATAAATACTCCCTACGTCGAGCTTTTATTTATTTTCCATCCATGTCTTTTTTTATTTCACCCCTCTATCGGCATTTTATTCTACTGATGTTCTACCCTATTGTATTCTTTCCAGCACGTTCACCAAGGCAACCTACTGCCTGCATGCAATCCTATTCCCTTACCTCCGGGCGTAACCTCCTACCACCGATGTCAATGTCACTCTGGCTAGTCAGCCATCGGGTATGTGTCCTTGGAACATATTAGCGTTATTTTGGAAGTGTCCACCTTTTTTTAAAATCACCATCGAACCTGGCTGATGCGTCCCACCTTTTGTAGAGCTCTGACATGGGTAGGGACTCTTCCCCTACTCTCCACCCCTATTATTTCGAGGTTCCAGTTGTCCTCATAATGTTCTTCAACCTTGTGGGAGACCTCCGATCCTAACCTACGACCTCCCATGCCCCCAAGCTATTCAGTCCTGAAAACGCACGCGGCATCCTCGTCATCCACTATCTACTCGGCCGCGTGTGTTATTTCCTTCCTACAGGGCATGCAGCAAGCCATTAACCTCAGCACCGTCGCCTCATGGACTTGCCTCCGTCCTCCTCCCACAGCCTCAGGTCGGCATCGCCCGCGTCGTCACCCTCGTCCATTTTTTATTCTCAAGCCTAACGTCTTATACCCCCCGATCGATGATCAGACTAACATACAGCTACCGTCTGTCCCCGTCCCTGTACGACGGCTCTACCTCGCCATCACCCCTCGCACAACAGGCGTAACACCGTGCTCCTGACCTTCTCGTAGGCCGCCACAGTTGATCGATGTTTCCAAAAGAGGCGTCGAATCGCCAGATTCCGAGCCAGTTATGTGCGTCTGCTATATCCTCCTCGCCCTTCCACTTCACTATATCTAACAATTTCCTCCGCTGGACATGATGCGCACTCCAACTAAATTCCAGGTTCCACCCTACAATGACGCATCCGGTTCCACAAAAAAGGGGTTGCTCATCATGGGGCGATTATTGGGCAGAAAGAGTTCTCAACGCCGCCACAACACCTGCGGGCCACTGGAACCCAGTACAGCACGCGGGTAGGGTCGATTTCTCGCTTCCAGCATATCCTCATTTGCTTTTCTATCCCTAAGCTCCGTCGAATGCGCCACTTCGATCATTTTTCGCTCCACCTCTCGCTACGTCAGAGCCGTGACTTCGAGGGCCCTTGTAATATTCTTCTCGATACCAGGCCTCAGGCCTCAGGCCCCACCACCCGCGATTTCACCCGCGAAAACTTTACTTCCGATCTTCCCACCAGGCCATCGACTGTGTGTCAGTTCGATCGCCCATGCGGGGATGACTTTCACTCCAAAAAAGCTTCCGTGCGTAGAGGCCGGATTATGTACCCACGACAACCTCGCCGCCTTCGACCCTCACAAGCTCATCAATGGCAGCCAACGGCAATTGCACATCCAATTGGTGGCGAACCCCCGAACTTCGAGGTCCAATTTTTCTACACACCCCTACCCACCTCTTCCTTCGCCCCATTGTGATCCCACCCTTCTTTTTGAAGTGTACGCCCGACGACCAGCTACTATGCCTTGGTGACAACTACTAGTACTCGTTTATGGACTAAGCCAAAGGGGGGATATCCACACCGCCATGCGCTCACAGTAGACCCCAAGAGTACCAGAAGCCACATCAGGGTCCACAACTCCTGGGCCCACTCGCTGTGATGCCACAGTCTCCACTGCCGCAACTGGTCACGTCCGACTCAACATCGTCCATGTCTTCTGCAGCAGATCTTAAGGTATCTTCACGGGTCGGGGTCTCCTGGGCCAGGGTATATTATCAACCAAGGAGAACCTACTATGCCATATCCCCATTTCTGTACCCACTAAAGAGTGACCAAATACATGGCATTTCCACCGTTTAACTTTATGCGTCTTAGTTCTCATGCTCATGATAGAGCTTACAATCGGCCAAGTTGAATGGACAAAGAGAGCGCAAATATACTGACAGTTCGTGATTTTCCGATCCCAAAAATGATGTGAGGTATTGCACTTGGAGCATAAAGTAGCCACCCTTATATGTGAACCCAGCCCCGTTATGAAGTGGTACCGTGACGTATCCCGGGTCTGCGAGGCATGCCGTCCCTTCAGATATCTGCCACTTATTTGCAGGGACGAACCTTGCGACTTTATTGGCTTGCACGTCTTCGTTCGATGCATCCATATTTTTTTTTGTCTTTGTGACTTTCCTGTCCTGGGGCTCGACGGATACATCCAACGTCACGTGACAAAATGGCTGGCAAACGCGACTGCGAAGTCCCCCATTGGCATTGAATAACTGCTTCCACAAATGAGCCAAATGTACTAAGCTACCTTTGTGCAGAACCCTTTTTTAAATGTTGCTGTTGTAAAGTTATTCGCTGTCTTATGTTTTCACGTGATGTTGGATGTACGTTATGGGAATGTCCACGATATCACTGATACCATTACGTGATCCAATATATTCGTGTTGACGTTTATCACCAGCACGATACTGAGTGGCGACAGAAACTGGGAAAAGTCTCAGCGACTTTGGTGCTGCAGTCTATCCCATATCGGAATGCGCACAGGCCAGGTCTGAAACGTGTTTCTTCATTATTTGAAATTGTAGTGAGGCGCCCTAAAGAGTCACGAGACTCGTGAGTTGGGATAATTTTGTGGGACCTTGGGACTCGTTGGGATTCACGTGCAAACTACGACGACCACAAACACTGGATATTGGAAGGATCAGTATTTTAAAATGTTCGTGTTCAAACCTTTTAACCTCGTCACACGTTCACTCTAATTCGTTCGGCACCTCAGATCTCTCTCCGTCTCTGGCCGGAATTGACTCGGTTCCACGCCCTTGTATAAAACTTGGCCAGTGCCTTTTGCTGCATACGTGCCACACACCGATTTTTTGACTTTTCGTTTATCATATCCATGATGTCCGAAGCTAGTATGGCGGTGGTCATCCCTGAGGATAACCAGGATCGTAGCTGATGCTTCGATCAACTCCAAGCGACTTTTGGTCATTGGATGTGCTATACTGCCTGTCAACCCTGCCCAAGACTCAAAACTAGCGCAGGTTAAATTACCATTGCATTGCAGTGGCGACATCCAAGCTAGAAGTCACGTGGGAATATCTATGGCCTTTGGTTGGCCTTGAATTGGGGAGGCTTTTACGCCTTCGTGTATTATCTTCCGCAGGCCCCAAAATATTCTGCCGCTTGTTGAAAATTGGTTGGATGGGTAGTCGACCAGACCTGAGTGGTGTACTACGTTCAAATACCGACCGTGACCATTGATCCCATCTATGATGCCACTGGGGATTATTTGTTTCAGCTAGTGACGATATCTAGTTGCACGCCCATATGTGCTTTATTGTTGGTGCGAATTAATGGCGTAAGGTGGCCTAATGTCACGGATTGTATTCTCACAGGCCCTCGTCCACATCCTACTCCGTTTTTAGCCGCTCTGCTGCTCCGATTTCCCGCCCGCTCGGCCTTGAATCTTTTACTAAATTCAATGTTGAGCTATTTCTATTTCCCTCTACATCTTTGTATTTAAAATCTTCCATTTAAAATCTTCCATCATACCCTGCCGCGTTCTTTCACCAAGGTACATCATATCGCCTGCACGCGATCGCGTGCCCTTTACCTCTGGACGGTGAATGTCAACCATCACTCCGGCTGGTCGGCAACGGTGAGACACATCGATCCTTGTTGATGACTTAACCAACGGTGTACTCGCTTTTGTTTGCTTTTTTCATTGCCATCAAGAAATCGGTTGACGCATCCCCTCCCCCGTCTGTTGCTCTGACATAGGTGAGCGCTTTCCCTCCCCCCCTCCACCCACTGTTTGAGCTCACGCGCCATTCAACCATGGAACACCTCTACCCTGGTCATTCGGGCCCTGGTAAATCCTAAAAATGGATGCGCTGTCCTCGCCACTGGCTTCCTGCTTTGCTGCGCCAGCATGTGTAAGTTCTTCCAGCTGGGCATGGTATAAACCATTAACCTTAGCACCATCACCTGATGGGCCTGCCTCCGTCCTCCTTCCCCCCCTTCCCCCCCCCCTCAAGATTGGCACCGCCCACCGCTTCGTTCACTCTTGCCCATTTTTAGCTCCTAAACCCGCAACGACACCTTGCCCTGCCTAAGGATCAGACCGAAATGCCACTCTAGATCTATGTCGCCGTGTGTCGCCGTCCTCCGAGTCGTGGGATGGCTCTGCCTCTCCACCACCCCCCAACAGAAACCCCAGTTCCACTCCGCCAGAGACGCATTTTTGGCCGTCTAATATGCCAGGTCCGACCCCCTTTTCACCCGTCTTTTCCCAGATACGCCCTTCTGCTAGATCAGAGCCGTGGCACTTAGGGTTCCTTGTATCATTATTATTACTGATGCCCCACCCCTTTCTCCCTCTTGAAGGTTCCAGCGCCTGTGATCTCACCCGCGAACCCGCTACTTCTTGTCTTCCCTTTGGGACCCTTTCCCCATCAACCACGCCGTTACGCCCCCAATGATGGCGTCTAGCCACCACCACCGATCTGCCTGGTTGATCGCCCATGCAAGGCATCAACCTCGGGGACCAAGCATGGTTCTTACTACAAAGAGGCTTCCGTTCGTAGAGGCCACATACCCTCTACACCACCCCCGCCTTTCGACACCCACAGCCTTGCACTATAACCCCGACGACGACGACAACGGCGATGCCGCCTCTAGTCGATGGCGAACCCGCAAATTTCGAGGTCCATTTTTTGCACTCTGATAACCCCCGGGACGGCTTTTGCGTCATGGGCGTGGACCCGCTCGTCCACTACGAGTTCCGAACGCCCGTCGGTTTCCTATCAACACACACGATAGTACGTTGTGAGATTCTCCCCCCCCCTCTTGCTCCTCTCCCTCTCCATCCCCCCTTCGTATCCACCCTTTTTTCCTTAAGCGTGCGGCTGATGGCCAACATCAGGTGGCGGACGCTAGTGGTGCGACCGTCGTAACGTTTAATTGGTTTGGGCCAAGTGCTTTGGGAACAATGACGTGGTCAGACCCCCCCGAGAGGGAAACCCACATGGGCGACCTCGTCCAGCCCTCCCCGTCGGCGTCAGAGTAAGCCACCCAGATAAAACAAAAAGAAGCAAGGAAGAATAAAGCGCGCCCTGTCTCCTCCCCTCACCCCCGGCGCGCTCGTTCTTACCTTCACCCGCAGTTTTCACTCAGCCCTTTCTTTTTTTCCCTTTTTTATTCTATGATTGGCGCATTCGCAATTTCGGTCGCAACCGCCTCCTTCGTCTCATCCCGCTCCACACTATGTAGCTCCCGCGGGTTTCTTTGCGAAGGTCCAGACCGGATAATCCGCCGTTTCTGGTGGCGCCGTCTTAATGGTGGTGCGAACTATGATGTGAGTTCAGTCTGTTGCATCGACCCGTCTTTGAAAAAATAAAAATCCCTTCTGTCGGGTGGGGCGTCGTTGGATTGGGGAACGTTGAAATTTCTCTACAGCTATACTCCACTCATGCTCAGGATACCGAGATCCTCATCGGGCTCTTCCGTAAACACCAGCCGCCGGAGGCGCTGGAAATAGGGGATAACTACGCAACCCTCTACTTCCGCTTTTCACATCCCCCCCTCTTACTCCACGCACTACTTGCGCTGTCTTTGAATCGTTGGCTCGATTCCCAGGCCGGTGCGCAGTAAGGTCACACAATGCATTCCGGCGTGGCTCTGGGTCACTCGTGTTATTATTTATCCAGGTAGAGACATTCATATATTTATTCTGGAAGCAGTATATCTGACCACCTGATAGACCACCTTTGTATACGGCTGGGAATAATGGAGATACATGTGTGATGCATCGATGTATTATGTATATAGGTTACCGATCGAATCCCTGAGAAAATCTTTAGCGTGCAAATGAAAGCAGTGAAGAATCAAGCGGAATGGTAGTGAGGGAGAGCGACCTAGGCTATGACGTCCTGAGCGAGGTCAGCACGTGCTCAAGGCGCTCCTCGACGGTCCAATGCCAATGGGCTGGGTCGGGATGGGAGGTCCCGTCGTGAGCCGTCGGCATGATGTTGAAAGAGCCGGCCTCAGCTCCATGCGAGAGGTTGTCAATGATGTGAGCCAACCCTAATCCATTTGAATTTTGAGATCCGACGCACCTTGGTATCCGGACGCTTCTACGCGGCCTTCTTGTGGGATAAGAATAATGATCGACTGTCCTTGGACCCTGTTCTCCCGTATTCTTTGAAAAACAGCTGTACGCCCTCGTCTCGCACCGAGTATTCAGACACAAAACTAGCGCGGTTTTCGTAATACGACTTGTCGTCTTCATCCCAGAGACCATTGACAATGGACCTATCACGGAAAGTTCACGTCATTTGATATTCAACCTCTGGGTGTCAATCGGAGCTCAAACTAGAACCCACCAGAATCGTAGGGCCAGAGAGCTGTACAGTACTGTAGTTAACTCTGACACACACCTGAGTTGAGTTGCAACCTGGACCGGTGGTGGACCGGTGGACGGTGGTTACTGCTTTTGGATGGTGGTTACCGCATTTGGATCGGAGCCACACTAGACCGAACAATAGTACTGATTGCCGCCCTTGAAGAAGTTGCACCGCGTTCGTTCACGACACGACATCAAGATGCAATAAACACTGGCTTTCCCTCCTCCTTTGTCTGTCAAACGTGTGTAATTATCTGGCGTGTTGAGTGTCTCACCGGGCGACACTCCTTCGGTGACAAGCACCTCATTCCTTGACCAACAATATGCATCCTTCCATCGACTTCGACGAGTTTCTTTAATGCCGTTCAACTGGTACCCAACACTTGTCACCCTTGGGCTCTGCACTATTCAATATCCCACTTTCGAACCCTTCTGGTATGTTCTAGGGGCGCTTGTACTCACTGTGATATAGTCACAATGAACATAGCATCAGATTAGTATATACATGGGGAAAGTAGTTGGTCGATGGAACAAAACGCTGCGTTGCATCATATGGCAAGATGGCCAGAACCATGTGGGTCATGGCAATTTACGATTACGACACCATGTCAAATCTTGAACGCTGATTGGTGGATTCCCAGGCCAACTCGTTCCTGACACCTGGTGTGCAACTGGTGCAACTCTGGCGCGCCGTGAGTTCAACTCAGTTCAACTCAACTCAACTCTCCGGCAACACTATCAGTACAGTACTGTCGTCAGCCCGCACAAAACCAAAAGTAGCTAGGAGGTATATGGGTAAACATTCACACTCGATCAACAATTGTAAGATGGAAGGTACGTGGAAATCAAAAGAGAAACCCACATTCGCTCAGGCCCAGCCCTGGAATCATTCCGAGTCAGGAATGCCATTTCACCTTATCCGTATTTTTCATCTGCGAGCTCAAATATTCTGACACTTGGTACAAATTGGTGGACGGTCAGCCGAGTTCACAATGTGCTGTACCACATTCGATTTGTCAACCGGGACCATTGATCTCATCTACGGCGCCACCTGGGTCCTGGGGTCATCTGTTCCAGCCCATTTCCCAGAACCACGTCACGGTTCCATATGTGCCTTTTCAGCGGGAGGAATTGATTCGGCGATACTTGAGCTATGGCGTATCAATGGGATGCCGTAATCTCACGGGCACCTCGGCAGGATGTCCCCACTGGCAAACCCACTTACTCCACACTATTTCTTCTCGACCTTTCCGGTCTTAGCCCACTCTTGGCCTCTGGCTCTTATAAATACCACCTACTCCCTACGTCGAGCTGTTATTTATTTCCATCTATATATATATATTTATTTCATCCCTCTATCATCATTTTATTCTACTGATGTTCTACCCTATTGCATTCTTTTCAGCATGCCCACCAAGGCAACCTACCGCCGATGTCAATGTCACTCTGGCTAGTCAGCCATCGGACATGTGTCCTTGGAACATATTCCCATTATTTTGGAAGTGTCCACCTTTTTAAAAAATCTCCATCAAACCTGGCTGATGCGTCCCACCTTTTGTAGGGCTCTGACATGGGTAGGGACTCTTCCGCTACTCTCCACCCTTATTATTTCGAGGTTCCAGTTGTCCCCATAACGTCATTCAACCTTGTGGGAGACCTCCGATCCTAACCTATGACCCTCCATGCCCCCAAGCTATTCAGTCCTGAAAACGCACGCGGCATCCTCGTCATCCACTATCTACTCGGCCGCGTGTGTTATTTCCTTCCTACCGGGCACGCAGCAAACCATTAACCTCAGCACCGTCGCCTCCCACAGGTCGGCATCGCCCGCGTTGTCACCCTCGTCCATTTTTTATTCTCAAGCCTAACGTATTATACCGCCCGACCGATGATCAGACTAACATACAGCTACCGTCTGTCCCCGTCCCTGTACGATGGCTCTACCTCGCCATCACCCCTCGCACAACAGGCGCAACACCGTGCTGCGGACCTTCTCGTAGGCCTCCACAGTTGATCGACGTTTCCAAAAGAGGCGTCGAATCGCCAGATTCCAAGCCAGTTATGTGCGTCTGCTATATCCTCCTCGTCTTTCCACTTCACTATATTTAACAATTTTCTCCGCTGGACATGATGCGTACTCCAACTAAATTCCAAGTTCCACACCACAATGACGCATCCGGTTCCACAAAAATGGGGTTGCTCGTGGCACAGCCGCCAGGGGGGAGGTCGTCATGGGGGCGAGGCAGAAAGGGTTCTCAACGCCGCCACAACACTCGCGGGCCACTGGAACCCAGTACAGCACGCGGGTAGGGTCATTCTTATCGATACCAGGCCCCACCACCCGCGATTTCACCCGCGAAACCCTTACGTCCAGTCTTCCCACCAGGACGTCCCCCCCCAATCGACTGTGTGTCAGTTCGATCGCCCAAGCGGGCATGACTTCCACTCCAAAAGAGCTTCCGTGCGTAGAGGCCGGATTATGTACCCACGACAACCTCGCCGCCTTCGACCCTCACAAGTTCATCAATGGCAGCCAACGGCAATTGCGCATCCAATTAATGGCGAACCCCCGAACCTCGATTGCACATCCAATTGGTGGCGAACCCCCAAACCTCGAGTTTCATATTTTCTACACACCCCTACCCACCTCTTCCTTCCTCCCTTTGTGATCCCACCTTCTTTTTGAAGTGTACGCCCGACGACCAGCTACTATGCCTTGGTGATAACTACTAGTACTCGTTTATGGACTAGGCCGAAGGCGAGATATCCACACCGTCGCGCCCTCACAGTAGACCCCAAGAGTACCAGAAGCCACATCAGGGTCCACGACTCCTGAGCCCACTCGCTGTGATCCCACAGTCTCCACTGCGGCACTGCGGCAGTTAGTCCCGTCTGACGTAACAACATCGTCCATGTCTTCCGCAGCAGATCTCAAGGTATCTTCACGGGTCGGGGTCTCCTGGGCCGGGGTATATTATCACCTACTATGCCACATTCTCATTTCCGTACCCACTAAAATGTGACCAAACATATAGCATTTTTTATTTTTATTTAGAACCCATCATGTCCTGAAAGAAGCCCTCTAGGACAGCTTCCAGTTTGGGTAGGAACCCCAACCGTTGAGTACTTTAACGGGGCATCGCTCCCCGAGGCGCACGTTACAGCTTTCCAGCCCAAGCGGCCCAGAGTGAGAGGAGAAAAAAGGTGCCGCGCGTCCGAGATACGATGGAGCTCTGTAGTAGGAGCATAAAGTAACCACCTATCTCCCAGCCCCGTTCGATGCATCCATCTTTTTTTGTCTTTGTGACTTTCCCGTCCTGCGAACCTTAGCGGATTCACGTACGTTATGGGAATGTGTCGGATCATGTTTCATGATCACAGTGCACAGGGGAGCTGTTGTCGTCGTCAGCCTAGTAAGGCCTCGTGATATCATTACATGATTCAATACATTCGTGCTGACGTTTATCGCGAGCACGATACTGAGTGACCACAGGAACCGGGAAAAGTCTTAGCGACTTTGGTGCTGAAGTCTATCGACGCATACAGTATCGGAATGCGCACAGGCCAGGTCTGCAGCAACGTGTTTATTATTTGAAATTGTAGTGAGGCGCCCTGGGGCCTGAAGCTTGAAGAGTCACGAGACTTGTGAGTTTGAGTTGGGATAATTTTGTGGGGGACTTGGGACTCTTTGGGTTTCACGTGCAAACTACGACGACCACAAACACTGAATATTGAAATCTGAAGAAGGATCAATATTTCGAAATGTTCGTGTTCAAACCTTTTAACCTCGTCATACGCTCACCCTAATTCGTTCGGCACCTCAGATCTCTCTCCGTCTCTGGCCGAAATTGACCCGATTCCACACCCTTGTATAAAAACTTGGCTAGTGCCTTTTGCTGCATACGTGCCGCTCACATTTTTTGACTTTTCGTTTATCATGTCCATGATGTCCGAAGCTAGTATGGCGGTGGTCATCCCTGAGGATAACCAGGATCGTAGCTGATGCTTCGATAGCGTCGGCAACTCCAAGTGACTGTTGGTCGTTGGATGTGCAATACAGTGCCTGTCAACCCTGCCCAAGACTCAAAACTAGCGCGGGTTAAATTGCCATTGCATTGCAGTGGTGACATCCAAGCTAGAAGTCACGTGGGAATATCTATGGCCTTTGGTTGGCCTTGAATTGGGGAGGCTTTTACGCCTTGATGTATTATCTTGGGCAGGCCCCAAAATATTCTGCCTCTTGTTGAAAATTGGTTGGATGGTTAGTCGACCACACCTGAGTGGTGTAC
>Ga0307510_10003476_pt1 | contig 18338 bp, 9 predicted proteins | sample 12_EM_MG_FD_207224 | JGI IMG/M metagenome (GOLD analysis project Ga0307510, IMG submission 207224) | Populus trichocarpa ectomycorrhiza microbial communities from riparian zone in the Pacific Northwest, United States - 12_EM | ecosystem: Host-associated > Plants > Roots > Unclassified | place...
CTGAAGCAAAATTCATTACCATCTCCATAAATTAATAATATTCTTGACTTAGATTTAGAATTGAAATAACATCTTGATTAATTAACCACCACACGCATCGTGTAAAATATGCGATGGTTCCCAACTTATTAGCGCTTACTCTACACGCCCCAAGAGCTTTTCAATTAAAAAATTATTATTTTAAAAGGGAATTACTTCACTACTCTCAACCAAACTTACAATTAACTACAATGAACTAAATGTATTGTATCAAAGAGTACATGCATAATTTTATTGTTTATAAAAAATAAAAAAAACACCTAAATACCCCTACACGAGACCACTAATGTTTTGACTTTTAGGAGTATTTTGGTTATTTTATGTTTCCCAAAATATTGAATAGACACAAATACTTCCAAACAAATCAGTAATGACTAATACACCTCATGCAAATACCAAAATAATCATGGTTTAAAGGCATGTAATTTTTTATAGGAATGACAAAATAATCATTACACTATAGCAGTGAACAGAAAAATATGAGAAGAGCTATAGTGAATCCTCCTTTTGTTTTAATTGTTTGTTAATAAAACTTCCTCTTGCCACGAACAGTATAATTAGATGTGGCTTTTTTATATATGTAGTATTCTAAAAGGACAATATTTTCAAAATTTTATTTATATAATGCTATAAAGAGAGGTGGATAGTTAGATTTTATTTATAAACCGATAAAAGTACCCGACTGAGAAATTTTTGAAACATTTGAGACCCAAAAGATAATTTTTCTTTTCTTTTTACATTATCTATTAAGAATTGGGTTCTATGTTAGGGAATAATCATAGATGGTTAACCAAATAATTAGCAAGTGCAGTAGATGCTCGCTGTTAAAGATTTCTTGGGCACGGCCTAGCTAAAATGTAGAGGCACTGCCATAGAACTTGCGCATGCTAATATATAGTTAGACAATTGTAAACTAAGCAGTTTCAAGAGAACGAGGTAAGAGTAAAGACAACACCTCAAGCTAGCTACGCAATGGAAATATTCCATATATATTGGGGACCCCTAGCAAGTTGCAACTGAGCTAGCCTCGTACCCGAGGCAGGAGGTGTGGGCATAGCAAGATGCATGTTCAGGTTTAAAAGGGAATAATTTTGACTGGTAATTATAAGAATATAAATTGGAGAAAAATATAACTCAGGGATATATGTAAAGGATCATATGAAAAAAGAAGGCAGGAGAGATACAAAGTGGAGGTAAGCGAACAGAGATATCATGCCCTAATACCCCACAAGTGAAAGAAGAAAAGGAAAGTAGGAGAAAAATCAGCTTTATAGGGAATAAGGAGAGGATTGGATGATTGAACTCTAGTAAAGTCACTCTTCCATTAAATTTTGAATGTTCATTTCATGTCTAATTGTACATTTTCATCCAAGTCTTTATAAAAGAGAGAAGGTAGGGGGAAAAGGCAAAGGAGGCAGGCATTGACAGGACAGAGATCGGCTAGGGTTTGCGGTGGAAGTGGAGGTGGAGGTGGAATAATAATAGATAGCAGATAGTTATAATCATGGGGGAAGCATATTCACTTTCCTCTTTGTCATCACTTTCTAAGGCATGATTAGAAAAAAGTTCATCAATCTTCTCTCCTCCCCTTAAAGAAAAGCATTCCTCTTCCTCTTACCCTCCACTTTTGTCCAATACTCACCCAATCAAAAGACTTGCTTCCCAAGGCTTCTACAATACTACTCCCTATATATATATATATATATATATTAATTAATTGTAGGAGAAAAGTTGAAGACCATGATGATTAAAATTATACCTTGTTAATCAGCTATTGATCTTAATTGGATTGGCTTGAAGCTTCAATTACAAGATTGTATGTGGTGGGTCAATGAACATTTAATTGCCTGTTTAACTACCATAATACTTGACAACACACGTTTCCATGAGCCGATTTTGGACCCCTTTTTATGAGCTAAAAAGGTATTAGGGTTTATAACTCACCTCCCTTCAATCATACGCTGACAAATATATATAGGTGGTAAAATTCAACAAAATATTCCCTCTCCGGACATTCATTTTATGTAATCTTATCCCAAAGAACCACCTAATTAATTCAAATTAGATCCATGCAACACCCATTAATTTATTTATAATATTGGATTATATATATATATAAGTACATGGTTTTTGTGCATAGAGACAAGCTTAGCAAGGACGCTTCGTGGGACATTCTAGCATGCTTCGTTTGATGCGTGGATCTAGTCCTAATTCTAACATACTAGATCTAATTCAAAATCTATCACAGTATTACCGAGAAAATAAGAGGCTGTCATAGTAGGAGTACTTAACTATGTTCCAGCGAGGCCCAATCCAAATAGACCATTGGATCAAAATATTAATCTCGGCCTAGTTCAATAAATTAACCTTAAAAAACTTGAAATCCAGATTCTAATTTGTTTGAGTTTCTAGTTAAATAGTGTTGACTTGATAAATCTTGGTTGATTTTATTAAAATTTTAATGGTTTCATTGATATGATTAAATCCAATACAAACTTAATCAGTTAAATATATCAAAGATTTTTTTTATTAAAAAAACCAACGTCTTTTTAAAATAAATAGTTAGAGACTCACTATAACCCTAATCCTTTTTCAAATCAATCCCTAGATTATTCATTTATCGAAAAACATTTAACAACTAAAAAAATAAATAAAAAATGAGAATAAAAGGGGAAGGATGAGCATGGAGAATTTTAAAATACCATTGTTTCTTTGCTGATGAGCCACTGATAAGCTTATAGAACCACTGGATCAACTTAATGTGCATGGTGAAATTTAGAATGTAAACTGTAATTTTTAAAAAATAAAAAAATAAATATAAAAACAATTAATTTATAAAATAGTTAGGGTAATTTTCCAATAATTATTTGCGTTAGCAATCAACGAAAAACTATTTTACTGATGAATTGAAAAAGACACATCCATAAGCCTATTATTAAGCGAGAATCAAACAAATGTTAAACCAGGCAGTGCAGCCCAGCATCACTTTCGTGATCAAAATGCTCGTGGTCCAGTAAAAGGAAATTTAGTGGGACGGATGACCCTGTATGTCGTCGTCAGGCCACTAATTGATTTACAATAAACCTTGCAAACATGAAACACCCTCTAAAGTACTGGCGGTGCCCTCTAAACTGGTGGTGATTTTGATTGACATATATATATATATATATATATATATATCTTTTAACCTGATCTAAGCTAAGTCTTCATTAACCTAATCCAAGCTAAATCTCAAGTCAATAGTTAAGCAAAATCTTGTAAGTTGTAACTAGAAAATGAACACGGAAGGTTAAAATCAGAAACATTAATTCAAGGTTAATGTTAATTAAATTGACCTATACGAGACTTTTTTTATATGGTTTAGGCCGAAGGCCCAGAATGGTAACTGGCCTTGGTTGGATCCCTTCCATGGGCTACGAGACTTTTTAAGAGGCGAGGAGTGACTTTAGTGTCCGTTTGGAAATCTGTTTTTTATTAAAATTATTTTTAAAAAATTTAATTAATTTTTTGTGTTTTTGAATTATTTTATTATGTTAATATTAAAAATAAAATTTTAAAAAATAAAATAATATTAATATAATATATTCCCAAATCAAAAATATTTTAAAAAAACAATTTTCCACACAAACACGACCACTGCTTTCACTTCTCAGGTATATTTGATATGATATTTTTTTAAATTTTTTTAAAAAAAATTATTTAAAAAAAATTATTTTTTTATATTTTTAAATCGTTTTCACATACTGATATCACAATTAATTTTTAAAAAATTAAAAAAAAATTATTTTAATATTTTTTAAAATTAAAAAATAAATATTTTAAACCATCACGATACCAGATACACCCTGGTATGACACCGCACCACAGTTACAACATGGAAATGCCATCAAGTAATGCAATGATCGACTATCAGTACAACAATAAAAGGCCCTATCGGATACAACTCCATGAATGTAAGACCAACTCTGTTGGTTGGCTTTGCAAAGTTGAACCTTGCCAATCTCTCACGTTAGTCAAATTGAAAGGCGTTCAACCATGAAAAAATTTGTCGAATCCCCCTTGCATCTCACCATACAAGGGGGGGCTCACCGAGAATAGCTGCATGATTTGCCCACACCTCTTCATCATTGAAGATTTCACAATTACATGCAATATGGTTTTCCTCCATACACCCCTTACATCTCACAACACATAGCTGCATCACACTCCAGCAACAGCCATAATCTTAAGCCAATATATAGCAACAAATATCAAAACTATTTTGATGTTACTTGAATCACATGAAAAGAATCAACCACGCAACTGTTACAAGATTAATATTCTTACTAAAAAATGTAATGATATATATCGTAAAACTTGATGTAAAGTAAATGGAATTAAAAAATGTAATGAAATATTTGGTAAGACTTATGAGTTATTGCAGTATAAATTTCATCCATCGGGGAAAAATGGAATTGAAAAATACAGTCGAATCATGTCGAAGCATAGCTAAAGCATACCCAGGCTTATTCTAAACCATGTAATTCATTAAAACAGAGTGCTATGCTCTAGATATCCCTAAATTAAGAACCTCGCAATTTCCAAGACATATGAATAAGCAGACAAGGAACTCGATCTATGTAAAGATTGAGAAACATGCTATAGATTGAAGTTCCAAAAACAGCAGATATTATTATAAAGCAACTCAAGATTCTAATAAATACAAATGGAAAGAAAACATCAATGCTAGATCGTTATCCTGACCTAGTTTCTAACTAGAGCATGTTTTCTACAACAATTGACTGCCTTCATCTTTCGATAGTAGATCAACATCATTTGATTACAGAGTAATTAACTCTTTTTACAAATCATATCAAATAAGTTTTGCCTTCGCAGATTTAGTGAGCATAAGCCTATATAGGGATGAAGGTAATAGCACTCCGCCATGTGTTAATGGCACTCCAATTTCAGCCAAAGAAAGATGTGGCTGGACAGACAAGTGGAGTGTCATTAGCACTTGATGCAATGCTATTAGTCACGCTCCTAAATTAGCAGAGACAAATTTGCAAGTTATTGAATGAGATAGGACAAACCTTCCAAAGCAACAAGTGTCATAATTCAAAATACTTCAAAAAGAAACTTCAACATGTCACCAGAAAAATATATGACACAAGAAGAATTCACTTCTACATTTTCAAATTGTTTATACCAATTTTCAGTTCCTTTCAATTCATACACAAACCATCCAAATGGATAAAGAATCCCCTTGCACCTGGAAGTCTTTTTGTATGCAGAACGTTTGAAGAAACATTTACACCACAAAAGTGCAACAGCAACCAGTATGCAAGCAATAAGCAATTATAAAAATGCCATGAACATTGCACATAACACTAGATAGCATTAGAGATTCATATGTATCCCATTACATATAAACTTCCATGCCAATAAACTTGGAGGAATGACACAGGGGACAAAAACTAAGCTTACTTTCACAATCCTTACAGAGGCAGAGATGCTTACAAGGTAACAAAAGCATGCAAACTTCATTGACTCTGCAAGCCTTACAAGTCATCAGCTCCTTCATGTCATTATTGTCATTGGAAAGCAGGTGAAAATCAATGGCACGGCCATTGCAGCACGAAGCTGTATCATCCACCTCACTGTCACCACAACCTTCTTTACTATCTCTACTTTGAGCATAGACTTGCTGGATGTTGAACTTGATGGCATTTATCATGTTTTCATTGTATCTGGCCCGTTCCTGCCATGCACCTGCTTCCATAGACAACTGTTCCATTTTCTCTTCAAGTTCCATGTTCTTCTTATTGATGCTCTCCACCTCTGCTTCTTTCTGACGAAGTTTTTGAAGAACCTTCTCTTCCACAAGTGAGATAGTTTGAAGTTGGTCGGCTTGGACCTTCTCTAGGATGGTTTGCCGCAGTCGATCACCCTATTAGACATACAAGCAAGTTAGAAATATTTTCCACGCACCTCACACTATGATAACGTGATAGGCAAAAAATAAAATAAGAAAAAAAAGACATTCAAGTAATGCAAGAACAGTTCCCATTAAGTCCAGCAGGTAAAACCAGTTTGGTGTACCCCATCTTCTCCTCCACAACCATCAATTCAATCAAAAGCAAAGAAAAAAACACTGCAAACAAAAGCAAAGCCGATCAAATCTTCACAGCGGAAGGACATGAACAGCCAAAGGAAAAAATTAAAGAACGACACCCTCCAGAATACCTCTATAAACATTTTTCACACTAACTTCCACAACAAATGGAATTCCGGAACTCTACTTAGAAAGTTGAACGCAGTCATTGAGTTCCAATGATTTTGAATGTTTTACATGGTGCCACCTAAGAGAATTACTGAACAACATAAAGATCCTCAGACAAAAGACAACCACACCACCATGCATCTAGGATTAGCAATTTCCATCTTTTTGTTGAGTCTATTGATTTAATGTAGTCCAACATTAGTTTTAAACCTACAAAAACAATTCACAAAGCAAATGCTTACATCTAATTGAATAAATATATTAAACTAGATACAAATAAATAGTGAAGTGATACTGACAAGAAGCATTATCACCAGAGAGAGAAACAGAGGACCAACTCTTCCCAATTATCTTTATATTTCATTATTCTAGATTTTGAAAAAACTGTGCTTTTGAAGTTAAAATGATAAACAGGCAGACTTCAAATTCCTAGGAGCAGCGTGGAATTCATGCATCATGAAGTATCACTTTGAAAGCCTAACTGTGACAAGAGGCAAACATGCAAAAAATATTGCATAACAATATAGAAACAAATCCATGACCCAATACACAAACTGCTTAATTCTGAATCATGGGATGTGAAGTAATCAAGTACTTACTTAAACTAACAGGTCATAGATGACACACATCAGTATAAGAAACATATTAAATGAAGCTGCAGCAACCAGTATTTGCAAATTAAATGAAGTGCAATGAACTAGCAAAAAAATGTAACAAAGTGAAAGAGAAGCAAATAAACCTAAAAAATGGCAACAGGTAAGGTCATTTTGCATTGAAATAAAGCTGTTATCTTTAAACAAATCCCAACCTGAATTTTGAGGAATTTATCAACCTCCACATCCTGTCGCTGCAATTCACTATCAATATCATCACCAATAAGCGATAACAAAGCCGAGTCACCAGAAGATGAAACACGGGTATTGTCAAGAGACAACCCTAACCCAGTTGAGACTGATCGTGCTTGCAAGAAATCAACAGAGGAAATCTGGGAATTATTCTCCAAAAAGTCTTGCTCCTTCAATCTCTTTCTCTTGGGTTCTAGCCCATAATTCCACTGCAATTCAAGTCCCCCATCACTGCCATCATTCCCAGGACCCGGAGCAAACCCCACCACATGAACTAGAACAACAACCACAAAATACCCAAGATTTTATGACTTGATTTAAGACCATGCTAGCTAATTACATAAAACTTGGTAGCCAAATTGTAAATAATCAAGCTTGATTTATCCTAAAATTGATAGAAAATTAGTAGCTGATATTTTTTAATTAATTAACATAAGCAAATAAATTAAAAAATCCACCGTCTAGTTCGCAATGATTTCTTAGCTAGAAAAATAAATCAAGCAGTAAAAAGAGAAGTCGGGAAACTTACAAGGAGGGACATAGGGAGGATGCTGAGACTGATCTTGCAAATTAGAGGGATTAAAATAAGCCACTGCCGGAGAAATCTGGCTGTCGATTGCATATAAATTCCTGGATTGCATAAAAATTTATAAAAAAAAAAAAAAAAAACGTTAGCCTTGGAAGAAATCAATGTAAAAACTGTCCTTTTTAACCTAATTTACCTCAAATTCTTAGGTTGTTGTTGTTGCTGTTGAGGTTGGTAGTGCTGTTGAAACTGGTGTTGGGGATGAGCCATGATGAGAAGGGAAACTCTAGAGAGAGAGGGGGGGAAGAGAGATGGGCTCTCGGTCCATATAGGGAAGGGCGAGGTGGCCGATGGCGGTGATTCTTAGTATTTTCCAGAAGGGCCTGAAATTATTGTGAGTTTGTGTTTTGGCATCGATAGTTTAGCTAATTAATAATTTGGCCGGTTCTTGGTTCACCGTTTGACTCTACTAATTGGGCTAGGTCCGGTCTAGTGTATTAGCTTCCTGTCCATGTTTGATGCTAAACTACGTCGTTTATATGATTTCTACGTGATTAGTATTTGATAATAATTTAAGTGGTTGGTTTTAGTGGTTAAGAAAGTTTGTTTTATTTAAGTTTTTAAATTTAAATTTCAGAGATAATATTTAAGAAAAAAACAAAAAGGTTTGTTCGTCACCTTTTGTACTTAAGTCTAAGATTAATAGATTTACGAGTCTGGGAGAGAACATTAGACATAAAAACCCTAGAAATTGTTATATATAATAAAACTACATCATTGGAAACCCTTCGTCTCACCTGCCCAATAATTATATCAACGTTCCCTTATTTAAAGATATGTTTGCTGGCAAACTCAATAAATTGAAAGAGAAGCCTAAGCTTGAGGTAAATTAATAATTGTTTATGTGAATAAAAAAAATATTAATAATAAAAAAAATTAAGAGATGAATGTAAATCAGGGTATCTAATCACATAAAATAAAACATTCACCTGATTGTACTTACTGAACTTATTTATTAAAATTAATAAAAGTTAAATTCATATCCTAAAAAACCTATGATTTAAAAGATAAATACAAATGAAACTGACTGAATAAACTTATCCCATAAAAAATAATACGCAAGGCCGAACACATTAGCAATATTATTTAAAAATTAATATTTTTTATTTTAAAAAAATGAACTTCATTTGTATAAAATAAATAAATAAAATTATAGAAAAATTAGAATAATATCTTGAAATACCAAACAGAAACAAAAACATAACAACTAAAAAAACACTTATATTAAAAAAGGCATGCAAAACTCATGACTTAAGTCATGAGACCGGGATAAACTCATAGAAAAAACTTGAAGATAAACATAAAATTAATATTACAAAAATAAATGCATAATAATAAGATTGTATAGAGCTGAATCTCTAACAAATTAAATGTTGAAAAATAAAATCAGGAAAAAAAAATCAATTATACAAAAAGATCTAAACAAATTAGGGTGAAAACAAAACATTAATTAGAGGGATAAAAATTTTCAATTGGAGGGTTAAATTGAATTGAAAAAAAGCTTTAATAAAAGGAAAAACAAATCAAAAGAACAAAATAAAAAATTTAATTGAATGATGAAATTGAAAGATAAAAAAACTTCAACAAAAGTTTCAGGAAAAAAAAAATAAGGACCGAAATAAAAAACAAAACATATGAGAAATTACAATTGAAGAACTAAATTGAAAAAATAAACTTCTATAAAAGGAATAAGAAAAAAAATTAGAAATTAAAAGAATAAGGACTAATTTAAAAAAAAAACATATGAGAAATTATAATTGAAGGACTAGATTGAAAAGAGAAATACTTCTATAAATGGAAAAAAAAACAAAATAAAAGGAAATTAAGAGAATTAGAACTGAAATTGATAAGTAAAAAACAAAAAGGATAATGGTGTACATTATGTGTCAGGAGAGAGAAAAATCAAACGACCATCAGCGACAATCCAACCACCATAAGTTGTCACACACCACTCCATATGGAAGAGGACACAGTGGCGCATCTAGGGAGACAACAGAAGGCCAATTTTGGCCACCAGGTGACGTCACATATGTCACTTGATGACGCAAATGCTACCCACTCGCTGGCATGTGTTGAACACACGCCAACAACGTTTTCTTATTAAAAATATTATTTTAATGGTAAATTACTACTCTACCCACATGCAAACCAACAATTAACAACAAAACCAGAGCCAAAGGACTCTAATGCCCCTGAAATAATTGTATATTTGTAAACCTACTATATATGAAAAACAAAAAATACATATATGCTCCTACCCGAAACAACTATTTTTTTTTACTCTTGGGGATATTTTTGTTGTTTTACTATTCATAAAAATATTGTATAAACAAAAATACCCTCACACAAATCAATACTGACGAATGACCCATATAAAAATACTAAAATACCCTTAAATCAATTAAATCAATACTACCCACATGCAGCCAACTATTGTAATAAATAATGTACTGAGTCTTTAGCTACGGAAAATCCTCAATACAATTTAGTATATTTGTTATAGTTTATTGTGTCTTGAATTCTCCATTTGTGGATTGGACAGTGGACTTGTGGACTCATGAGTTTGGACTTAAATTTGATTAACAAGAAATATTTGCTATTAAGTTGATTAACCAGTAATTTCTCTTACTCTCTAAAATATTTTAGTACATGAATATGAGTACATTAATTACATGACGAGAATAAATATTATTATGAGTAATTCATGAGTTATGAATATATTTCATCAATATGAATATTCATAATAATTAATAAAAATTTATGAATTATGATAGATTAATGTTTTGGTTCCCAAGTTCTATAAATAGATGTTTTGGACGGGTGGAAAGTTATATGAAATTTCTTGAGTTTTTTTTTTTCTTTTGCTATTGGTTTTTCTTTGACTTGTTCTTCTAACATTTCCTTTTACTCTAGAGCTTAGATTCGGTCTTTGTAGAAAAATATTGATTATAATTTCTTTGATTTCATTAGACCTTATATATTTAGGAATGTACTAAACAAGTTGTTGTTATTGAAATCCTAAGAAATTTATTATGAAAAAAATCATTTTACATCAAGTGAGAAATAATAAAGTCTTAATTAATAACAATAAAAAATTTAAGAGTTTCAATAATTAAGTATTTTACATGCTTTAATTTACTTTAAATATTATTTCAATATATGCTTTTAATATTCGTACTAGGAGATAATTAGTTTCAATCTTTTATTTATAATTTAATATTTTTGTTTTGTATGTACACTGGTAGGTTTATGTCATGGTTTCAATATAATCTAGTTTCTTGTGACAATTAGACAACAGTTTTATGCTAATCACTTAGTATAGAAAAATTTGTTCATGTTGAAAAAGGCAACCGGATAAGCATCTTGTTAGCAAATAACAAGTGACAAGGAGATTACAACGCTCACCAGGCACAGGCAGGAAGATTTTATATAATTAATTAATCTGCTCCTCTGTCTTATTTTTCAAATATTTTATGATTTCAAACAGTACATTGAAAATTTTACGTCGATGATAATGGTTCTGGGTCTATCCCGTGAACGTGAAAAAAAAAAGAAGGGAAAAAAGACAGTGAATGTGAAGAGTACACGAAGAACATGTTACCCGTGAAGCCCACTTGCACAGAGAATACTGATCTACAGTTGTCTGTATTGGATGAATCAGACCGAAACAAAAACAAATCCAGAATCAATATGTTTAAAGAAATGGCATGTTTCAGCACCGCACAAGAAGCAGCGTTAATTAAGGCAGGCAAACTGGCAAGGGTTGTGAATCTGATGTCCCCAGCCCAATTCCAGTGAACAAATAAAATCCCTTTCATGTATCAAAAAAGAATTCCCATTTCCATGTGACTCCGTGTTTCTCGATCATAAATGTCAATCCTGATATGAAATCTTAATCGGATGAGGATCTGGATTGTTCGGTTATCTCAAAACGATGTTGTATTAAAAAAAAACTTCTTTGAATTAACCCATTTTGATTTCACTCGAGTTTAGTCCAGATAATTAGATTACATGCAGGTTAATTTGTTGGGTTATGCAAGTTTGATCTGATTCAAAACTAACTAAATTTAAATCAAGTTTTAAATCCACATGTAAAAAACCCGATCCAAAATAATAATTTCACTTCATTCCATCTTTCAAGTTTCCACATTAATATATAAATCAAGTTATTAATTTATGGAGGTTATACTAGATGTCACGAACCCCAATCCACATTAATAATTTCAACGCTCTCCTATATATTTTAGGTCCCACAATCTCCACTCTCCAGTCATTCTTGCTAGTGCAATAGGAAATCCTGCAACCATGAGGGTTTCAGCTCTGAGTTTGATTGCTGCCTCCTTAACTTTTCTCATTGTTGTTAAAGCTCAGGTTGATTTAAAGGATTTCATCCAACTGACGAGTGAAGATCTTGAATGGCCATCAGCGTTGTCTGTCTACGATGAGTTAAGTGACAATGAAGACGAAGAGTATGGCGGCGGGTCTCATAGGAGGTCTCTGCATGGGAGAGCAAAGCACTATTACGTATCATATGGTGCTCTCTCTGCAAACAGGGTGCCTTGCCCAGCTCGCTCAGGGAGGTCTTACTATACCCATTACTGTTTCCGATCAAGAGGACAGGCTAACCCTTACACCAGAGGTTGCTCTTGTATCACTCACTGCAGGAGATAAGAGCTTGCTTGATTTTGCTTTCTCTTTCGTACATTTTCCCCATATGTGTAGTGAAGTTATTTGGTTTGTCCATCCCAGAAAGGAAAGCGTTTTCTAAGTCATGGCTGCTCTCGCTGGGCTTGTGTTGAGACAGCACATATTTTATTGAATTTGTGCGTCTTACCTCAGCGAAAAAACTTATGGTTGCAGCGAATAATTAGTGAAATCTTATTATAAAATCACTAGTTTCAATGCAATTCTTCTTATCACAGCACAGTTATTTCACCTGCTTGCACTAAATTTCCCTCGTTCTATTTATCCAAAAACAAGGTCTTGATTTATTGTTTTTGTTTCTTGAGTTGAGTCTGAAAGTATATACACGATGCAAGAGACATGTATAAGATAAAAAAAACATTATATTTGGTATGTGAAAACAGGGATAAAAACATTTTTTGTCTCCATCTTAAAAAAAAAGAGTTAATTTTTGTAAATGACCTATCTTTTTGGCGTCGTTTTATGCAAGGAATGGAGTGATTCGACACCGTTTTTGTTTCATTTTGACCCCCTAATTTGACAACGTTAATTTCAGTATTTCTAAATAAAGAGCCAAGTGTTCAAACAAGTCCCTACGTTGTTGCTTTTTGGAAAAAAAGGGAGATGGTTAAAGAAACAGAGGAGGAGAAAGAAAATCACAGGAGCACTGTTTTCAGTCTATAATGGATGCTTGTCACCCTCACCATTTCTAGGATGGCAACCAGGAAGCCATCACCATTGAGTATTTGAGTGAGCGAAATTGTACCATACGCTATCCATCAAGTCTTCCAAGATAACAAGATACCTTCCTTCCTTCCTTCCTGATCTATAACTATAATGGCATTGTTTTTTGTTCCTTCTTTCATCATCTTCCTTTTCAAATTCATCGGCATTAATTAGAATGTGGAAAACGAGTAGGTGCATGGCTCACCTCCATTAAAGTCTAATGCGAGATTTTTCGATGCTAAAGATCATGCAATGATTAAAAAATTAGGTGAAAAAATCAAAGTTGTTGTAAATGTAGTTGAAGATGACGAGATGGATTGTTATTGATTCTCCTCGCTAATAGTCGACGCCAAATTTATGATTATTTATCGACCTTGTCCTCGCTGGTTAGCATGTGCAGAGATTCAGGGGGCTTCACCTCTTGATTTGTCCGACACTGGAGAAGACAAGGAATCGATGCGGCGCTTTAGATGCTTTGATTAATATCCAAGCTATCATTTCCATATTATTGTCTCAATAATTGGAGGATTATGATTTGGTTGTTAAAGAATTTTTTTTTTGTTTGTATTTTTGAATTCAAATTCTAGGATTAATATCTAAAAATATATTAGTTTTTTTTCTAAATATACGAGATTAATGTGAAAGATATGTCTTCTTCGGTGGCTCTAAAATCTACAATCACTTAAGGGATAAATCGATGATTTGTAAAGGGAATTCCACAGAGTAGGTACATTCGCTTAAAAATTGTACATTATATATTTTATATTGTGTTTGATTATGTATTAAAATAGAAAAAATAAGGTTCATGGAGATAAAAATATATTTGGTTAAAAAACAAGAATAAAAACATAAAAATAATTATATTTTTTTGAATGAATTTCTATATTTTTAAAATAATAAATAAGAAATACAGAGCGGATATATATTCCCTTTGTCTTTATTAATTCTGACTCTTTTATGTTAAAATAATTATCAAATATTATCTCTATCTTATTTTTAATACTGTAACCAAATGTTACCTTAAATGACATTTTTTTTGAGGCTGTGGGAAAAAGAAAGCTGAATTTTGTCATATTTTGCCGTGGAATGGGGTGCCCAATCCCTCAAATTTTGCCAATGGATTTGTTATCGAAAGAGACGAGGTCTAACACACCTTTACCAATTATCGAACCCCAATTAGGCAATTACACTGAAATGAAAGAAATTTAAAGCAGATAAAGGCTACAGCTAACAAATTTAACAGGCCAATTGATGAATTCTAAGAGACCAAAAGAAAATAACTTGTGAACAAGATTACATCGTGGGGTAAAGCTTTATCAAAGAACTAAATTACACGAATGGTAGCGCTAACACATGAATTAACACTCACGTTTACATCAAATTCTAGCTATATATATATATAAAATACATGGGTAGGGAAAATAAACAAATAGAGAGTCACCACTCACAACTCACAAGGCACCGCCGAATGCAAGGCGTTAATTATTTTCCCTCTATGGGCAGCTGGGCAAACCAAAAGGTCCAATACCGTGTGTGACTCGCCTTGCCCTGTTTGCCTGCTGAGCTGTTTTCCATTTCCACACTGACTTTCTAGGTTCTTGTCCTCGAAACAAAATAATGAATTAAAAGAAAAAAATGTGAAATTCCTCTTCATGTGATGACAGATGATCAATCATATGTGCAAGCCTTCTGGAGCGAGATTGGGACGTTGAGCTTCTTTGGATCAAAAGTGAAATCACACTCGATTCTCTTGTTGAATTTTGGCTTAACCAATTTTCCCAAAACGTATGCTTTTGATCTAACAACGAAGTTCACTTTTAGAGGCACTGGTAATGTAGCTGTCCCTGTTGAACTGCTAAACGCAGCCCCACTCCCGTATAATGGTATTTTATCGCTGATAAGAGATATTGCTACCGATCTCTGGCTCTTCCTTGACTGGTAAAACTTCTTGATCTGCAATACCCAAATCACCAAATTAGAGAACTTTCAGAAATATCTTCATTTCTTTTGAACTAATATAGGAAAAGCAAGATTTCAGTTGGCTTACACTTCCTGATGCTAGAGTGATTTCAGAGTAGGATAGATCCAGAGGTGTTGAGGTCACATGGACTCCGAAAAATGTTCCTTTGTTGCGATAGGTCATTCTCACTGTGGAGTTCACAGAGATCATATCAGTTGCCACTCCTGTTGAATCAGAACCAGCTTGGATTCTAAATTGCTCAAATGTAACACTCTGCAAGAGAATAAACCAATTAAAGCCAACCAATTTCCTCAATTGTAATAATTTTCGTGAGAATAAATTAAAATATAATATACCTTCATTGTGATCTTGGGTTTCTGTTGCTTGCTTGCCCCCCAAAGAATCAAAGAAAAAAAAGAGAACAGGATAAAGAAACCAAGAACAAAAGCTAGGAAATAGCATTTACGAGGGAGACCCTTTCGACGCTCTTCATCATCAAGAAGTCCTTCTTCTTCAATAACATCACACTCTTTCCACTGTTTTTGTCCCTTTCGACCCCCTCTAGACGCATCATTTGGTGAGATCTTGCGCGATCCAGGTTTCAACGACCCAGAAAACCGGCTTGAAGAGGATTCACGCGAGTGGCGGCCAACAGAGGAGTGAGAATGAGGTGGGGATCCCATGGGGCTGAGTACAGGGGTGGAATGAAAAGACGTCGTAGTTTTCTCTCCATCGTGAGAGTCACGTGATGGGCTCTGTACGTAGTAAACTGGCCGGCGTGGAGATCTTGTGGGAGATGATGGTGCTAGACTAGTGACCTCTGAGTCTGTCTTGGCGTGCATTTTTTTGTGGTGTGTCCTCAAAGAATGCAAACACGCTCTTAGGTCTTAATCAGATTTTTGCTTTGATTGAGCACACTGAGTCATATAAAATTGGAGAATTTGGTGTTTTTATTCTCCGTGGGCTTGCTGGAAATGATGGTGACCGTGTGGAAATTGTGAGAGATTGGGTTTGTCAACTCGTGGGCAATTAAGGCGTGGAATGTTTATAGCACAAAGACAGAACAGGTGTTCCGTGTCAATCTGTCAGGATTAAGATGTAATATATTGTTAGGGTTGGGTAGAGGAAGAGGCGAGGAGCTAATTACGTGACAGTCAATTCACAGGTGGCACCGCACATCGTATCTTTTATTCAGTGTGAATGTTGGGCAAAGTAGTAAATATTATTTTTAAAAGTTTTTTATTTAAATAATTTTTTTTATTTTTAAAAATTTATTTTGTTAACAATATATTAAAATAATTTTAAAATACAAAAAAATCACTTAAAGTAAAAAAAATTTTAAAAACAACAAAATTATAACTAAATTATTGTGCCAAACAATCTTTCGGTGGTGTCTTTTCTATGCATGTAGTTATAGAATACAATTATTTATATAAAAATATTATCCAATCATATCAAATTAATCTATATTTTATCTAGTCAACTTACTTGAATTCAAAAGAATATTATTGTTAGACTGAATTTAAAATATTAATATTTTATCTAATTTGATTAGAAATTTAACCAAGTTTAAATTCCAACTCCTAAAAATTTTTAATCAATTCTTCATGTCATGTCAAGTTTAATATCTATAATGTAAAGTCTACAATAGAGAGTTGAGAGTAGTTGGGGTATGGTTTAAACTATCTTTAAGGATAGAAAAAGAAAAAGAAAAAGAAAAGGAAAAGGAAAAGAAAAATGGAGTCATACCATTGATGATTCGCCGTTAGGATCCGAGGATGATGAAAAATCATGGTGCGAGAAGAATTTGGGCCACTGACCCATAGCGAACTCGAAGTTAAGGTCTAATTATGCTTTTACGTTGGATTTGTTTTTTAATAAATAGATAGTGTTAGTTTGTTGTCTTAATATAAAAAAATACAAGATAATAGAGATAAACATATATAATTTATGTATTTTATATTTTTAAAATATAAAAACTCATTTCAAAATAGATTTATAAACAACTTTATTTTATATTTTTATAATTCTCACTTCAACAAAACATATTTTTAAACACAAACCAAACATAATCTTAGATTATTCCACCACCATCTTTCCCGTACTAAAATTATTATTATTTTATCTCCTTCTATACAAATTACACAAGTTATTATTTTCTTTCATAAAAAAGAGTTATCCATGGATCAAGGCTTTCCCTGCAGGGTAATGCATTCAATATTGGGATGATCATTTTTAGTTTGGTTTGATTTTTATTAAAAAAAAAGTAATTAAACCGAATTTTTTTTTAAAAAAAAACTGAAACTGAATTGAAATCGGTTCAAACCGATCGGTTTCGGTTCTGTTCGGTTTTTAGGACAAAATCCGGTTTGGCTTGATTTTTTCGATTTGGATCGGTTTTGGCTCGTTTTGGCTCGATTTTTTGACTGTTTGGCTAGGTTTTTTTTTGTTTTTTTCGGTTTGAGTTCGGTTCGATTTTAGGCTTATAAAATCAAAACCGAACCGAACCGGCTGATTTTTTCAAAATTTTAATCGGTTTAACGGTTTTTTTCCACGGTTCGGTTTTTTCGATTATTTTTTTTCCGGTTTTCTTGGTTTTTTGATTTTTTTACTTACCCCTAACTCCATGGTCCCGTAGGTTTAACTTGACTGTCTCTCTAGACTATATAACCGATATTTTGTATTGCCAATTACTGAAACTGGAAAAAAAAAAAAAAAAACGAGAGGGGAAAATTGCATAACAATAAAGGAAATAGTGGCTATAAGCTCGTGAATAAAGTTATAAAACTCAGCTTGGATCATTATAATTTTAAGATTTAAAAAAAAATAATATTTTAGAAAAAAAATCACGCCAGAATTCATTTAAGTTTTGACAGAGTGATTAATTCGCTAATTGATTTATCCGCTTAAACGTATTTGACTGGACATGACAGATCAATTTCTACCTAAATTGATATAAAATCCAGAACATGTTTAATAACATTGCTCGTGACTTTGGGCTTTGAATGGACATGTGAACCCACGTGGAAGGATGCTGCCTCACGTTATTTGAACTGGCATCCCCATGATTCTTCCGTTCTATAGCTTTACTTTTAAAAAAATACTTTTTTTAAAAAAATTAAGGAAAAATATTTATTAAATACTTTTTTTAAAAAAGTATATAATACATGCCTTCCAAACACGAATCTTATTTTTATAGCGTGGAATTTGAAAAAACAACTATTTTAATGTCTTTGA
>Ga0307510_10003477_pt1 | contig 18337 bp, 18 predicted proteins | sample 12_EM_MG_FD_207224 | JGI IMG/M metagenome (GOLD analysis project Ga0307510, IMG submission 207224) | Populus trichocarpa ectomycorrhiza microbial communities from riparian zone in the Pacific Northwest, United States - 12_EM | ecosystem: Host-associated > Plants > Roots > Unclassified | place...
GAACAGGAACAAGAACCCCGAGGAGGGGAGGCAGGCGTGCCCCAGGAGAGGAGGGAAGATGGCTTAACGTCAACCCCTAGGCAGAAGCCATCGTGGGGGAAGAGAGGTGGGTGGGGGAAAGTGACGACGATTTCTCGTGGAGTTGAGATTTCAATCGCTGGAGGTGTTGTTGCAATGGTCCGTGTCCTATCCCTTGGTTGGAACCAAGCGCCTTATATAGGCATCTTCCCACAACCCTAACCCTGTGACTCATCACCCCGCGCTACATAAACCTCTATGACTCGTAGTGAGTCATAGCTCGAAATCCATCGATGACTCAAATGAGTCATCGCACAACATTCCGTTACCCAATCAAAACTCATAAACCAAGTCATGTGCTCAAACGAGTCACATGCGTGAAACCCATGACTCATAATATGAGTCATGTGCGAAAGTCATTACATCATAGTATAAAATCCAACATACCTTATGACTCATAATTATGAGTCATGTGAAATCTGCCTTGCTTGCTCACGATTTGTGACAGAAGTAGCAAATAAGGTATGGGGTGAGTTCTCGTGGGTTTTGGTACCTTCGAGGTTTTCTGTTTCTTCAGTCGGGTCTTGGGCGTATTCAGCTGCTCCAGTATCATGTCGATAAAGGCCGCATAGTGCGTCAGCTAAATAGTTTGTCACCCCAGGCTTGTAAACTATCTTCGCCATATACTTTGCTAGGTGTGTACACCACCTCATTTGCTTCCTAGTCGGTCTTCAATCCGTTCTTATTTGCTTCCTTGTCGGTCTTCAATCCGTTCTCTGATACATCAGGGGTTGATGATCTGTAACAATCATAAACTCGTGCCCTGCAAAGAGGTGATCAAATGCTACTAAGGCATCCATGATCGCCAGTGCCTCCATGTCTGTTGTCCCATAGTTCATTTGCGTGTTAGTGAACTTCCTGCTGTGTAAGGATGCTGGTCCTGCAGTTTCAGGTGTTTCGCCTTGTCCAACCCAGGCTCCAACTCCTGTGTCTGACACATCCGTTATTAACCATGTGGGTACTCCAGATTGGTGGTTAATACATGTGATGACCTCGTTATGATCTGCAAGCCTCTTCGTATTCTGAAACGCTTTGTCATGAGTTGGTGTCCATACAAACTCCGTATTTCCATTAAGGTCAGTAAGGGGTGCAGTGATCTTTGCAATGTGTGGTAGGAATTGGCTAATGTAGTTGACCAATCCTAAGAACTCTCATAGTTCTTTTCTATCTTTAAATGTTGTCCATTTTCCTATTCTCATGATCTTCTCAGGTGAGGCATGAAGTCCGTCATCCTCCACCACATGTCCTAGCACATTCTTCTTAGATGAGAAGAACTCCGACTTCTTTCTACTCACAAAGAAGTGCGCTTCCTTCCGCTTCTGGTAGACCTTCTTGATGTGCTCCATGTGCTCATCTTCCTTGTTTGAGAATATGAGTATGGCGTCAATGTAAACCCACACAACCTCTCCAAGATAATCCCTCATTAGATGAGACATGATCCGCATGAACGTTCCCGGTGTGTTCATATCACCCTGCAGCATAACCTTGCTGATGAATCCTCCAAAGAGTGTTTTGAAACAGTTTAGGTATACGTATTCTGGTTCCACTCTTGCCTTGAAGTACGCGTCACTCCAGTCGATCTTGCTGCAATATCTCGATCGTCTTAGAGCATTTAGGATCCTCCTTTGGTTTGGGATTTGTGTGTAATCTTTTCTTGGGTTGTCATTTCGTGCAGTTAGATCGACCAGGGGTCTGATCCTGCCATCGGTTTTTCCTTGGATGAACAGTGGTGCTGCGCCAGAAACTTCCTTCCGATATATAACTCCTTCTCGTTCCTTCTAGGCAAAGCCATTCCTTAAGCTTGAGCTCAGACATTTCAGGAACTCCGCATGTTGGTTGCGTTTTAAGGTTCTCCTTATTCTTCAACTGGATTCGATGATTGTACTCTCGCAATGGTGGTAGTCTTTCCGCAATTGGGTCTGGGAAGACCGCAGGAAACATTTCCATGACTTCCTCTGTGGTTGCCATCGCTGCTGCCCTTACTAGTCCACTAGTTGGCATTCAGTTTACCTTAACCTACTGCCTAGGAAAAGGTATCGTCGAGTTCCCACACTCAATTGTTGCCTGATATCTCGAAAGAAATTCCATTCTGATCAAGGCATCATACTTTGCGAGCTTGCCAACAATCATTCTGTTGTTTCAGGTACACATTTTTCCAATCTCGATATCCACTATGCATGGCTTGCTGCTTGTGGATTGTGATCCTTTCATGGCCATAAGAATCCGAAGCTCTCCTGCTAACGGTTTGGTTTAAAACCCGTGCGTGGTGACAAATGCTACGCTACGGATATCTTCTCCAATAGTTCCTGTATCGAACAGTACTCTGGCATCATGACCATTGATCCTTATCATTCCTTCCAAAGCCTTCTTAGCCTTTGCCGTACTGGGTGCTGTTTTGCCTGATGAGGTGTCGGTCTCTATTTCCATCCAATTAATGTAGACCTCATCTGCACTTGTTTCAGCCTCGGCTCTGTTTGAGGTTGATTCTTTCTTAACCGCTTTCCCCTTGCCTTCATCCTTCTTGTCAGGACAGTTGGGGGAAAGGTGTCCTTTCTTTACACAGGTGAAACAGGCACCGCTTGCCTTTCGTTCCTTGGAAAGTGTTTTACTAACCTTGTTCTGAATGGCAGGCTTCAAGCTGCTCTGACCTCGGTCTTTGTGATGTGACTTCTCCGCTGATTCTCTCTTGTATGCTCTGACTCCTCTTAGCATGACATCTGGTCGTCCCGCATATCGTATTGCCAAGTTTATGGTTTCTTCATCGTCCAACCATATTTCTATTATCTGGCGTCACGGTAGCTTGATAAGCATGCTAGCGAAGAACCTTGGCCTAAATACATAATCTGAGATAGTGTCCTTTGGTAACTTGGACGGATAGGTGAGCAAGTCGATTGCTACATCTGAGATGTGCGTTACTACTCCATCCTTGACTTGTCTAACATCTAGGAACTTCTGGTAGAGCTCCTCCCTATGTCTTTACGATTGGAATCGTTTTCGTAGGTATCCAATAAGTTGGTCTCTTGTGATGTCGTTTTCCCAGAACTCTTCCAAGGCTTGTCGGTATGTGTCTTTGGATCTACCTTCTGTGTATAAGCCATAGTATCGAGCGTTTCCTCCCGTAGTTGAGGTAATATCATGCAGCAGTAGGTATTCTCGAACATCTTCATACTATCTATCGAATGCGCCAGGGTCAATATCTTTTCCTGATCCTCAGAACCGCCGGGGTTTTGGGATCTTCATAGTCAGCCTTGGTGCATTGGATCGATCAGGTACCTCAGTGGTCCCTGATGCCGACATCTTGTCGTCCTCGTTGTCACTTGACTCGCTGCCCCTAGAGCTTCTTGGATCGTCCTTGGATGAGGTTGAGTGTAAAGGTTTCTTTCGTTTATCTGGTGACTTAGGAAACGCGCCTGGTGTGGCCCTTTGTTTCTTGGCTATTGCACTTTCAGATTCCTTGAGTGTCTGAGAAGCCTCGTCCCTTGCTAGTTGTCACCTAGCCTCGTCGATACTAAAGGTTGTAGCATTCTTTGCTTGAGCCTTAGCCTTCCTGGATATCAACATTGCGGACTGTTTTGCAACTTCGCTTCTATCAAGCATGCTGCCTGATCTCGTATTGAGTTCGTCGCCTATGGTGGGCAACTGTTGCTATCGGGTTTCTCGTCATGATCGTAGTACTCCTAGCCCACTCTGCTGCTGGCTATTTCGAATAGCCTGCTGATAGCTGTCGTCGGTATTCCTTAAGGTTGATCGCTCCTTAACCGATATAACTTCCAACTGCCTTGGTGAAGTTAAACAAGTGTAATGTTTCCTTATCCGTTCTCGGTACACAGAGAACGTTTGAGAAACCGTCACCGGTTGTGCTCTTGAAATCCTAGCCAAAGAGTGGCCTAGGCGGATTGATCAAGCAGAGGTTCCGAAAGGTTGTTAGATAAAACCTTTTACTATATGGCGAAGGTCTGGAAGTGTTTCGCGGCTTCTCACTATCGTGCCAAACTGAAGACGTAACTATCCAACCAAGTATATTGAAAACTCTGTCTGTCAAAGTCTGCTCTTTCTAAGTCCAAAAGATACAGCCTTTAAATACATGGCCGGCTTTTCCTGAACCCGTACTCCTACGAGCACAGCTCGTATCCTAAAACAACTATGGGATCAAATCGATACCATCAAACAATACATAAAACATTCAAGATATCAAACGATCCCTTGAAACCCAACTTCAAAACCACTGGAGTATCAAATAATGCTTCCAAAACACAATCAGGGAGAGGTACAACCTCGTATCCCGAAACCAAATATGAAACAAATTAGGTATCAAACGATACCTTCTGCATAACATAACAAGGCTACAGCCACAAGGCTCGTATCCTAATACCAAATATAAAACAAATTACGTATCAAACGATACCTCCTGCCTAACATAACAAGGCTACAGCCACAAGACTCGTATCCTAAAACAAAACTAATCCTACAGGAAATCCATCTGTAACCATAGTACCTATACCGGTTACATGTGACATGATCCGCATGAATGTTCCAGGAGCATTCATATCACCTTGCGGCATAACCTGGCTGATGAAACCTCCAAAATGTGTCTTGAAACAGTTTAGGTATTCATATTCTGGTTGCACTCTGGTCTGGAAGTACGTGTTACTTAAGTCGATCTTGCTACAATATCTCGATCGTCCTAGTGCATTCAGGATCGTTCTTTGGTTTCGGATTTGTGTGTCATCTTTTCTCGTATTGTCATTACGAGCAGTTAGATCCACCAGGAGTCTGATCCTGCCATCGGTCTTTCCTTGAACAAACTGTGGTGCTGCACCAGGAACCTCTTTCCGATATATGACTCCCCCTCATTCCTTCTGAGAAAGCCAATCTTTCAGCTTTAGCTCATCCCTCTCTGGAACTCCAAATGTCGGTTGCGTTTTTAGCTTCTCCTTGTCCTTCAATAGGATCCGGTGATTGTATTCTCACACGGGTGGTAACCTTTCCAGAATCAGGTCTGGAAAGACTTCACGTTACAGCTCCATGACTTGCCCTGTAGTCGCTATCGCTACTGCCCTTACTAGTCCACTAATTGGCATGCAGCTTACCTTCACCTTGTGCTTACGGTAAAGTATTGTTGAGTTCCCACATTCAATTCTCGCCTGATTTCTTGACAAGATTTCCCTTCTGATCAAGGAGTCATACTTTGCGATGTTCTCAACAATCATTCTGTTGTTCTTGGTACGCATTTTTCCAATTTCTATATCTACTGCGATTGCTTGCTGCTTGTGGATTGTGATCTTTTCATGGCCATTAGAATCCTGAGTTCTGCTTCTAGGGCTTTAGTTTCCACTCCGTGCGTTGTAACAAATGCTGTGCTAAGGATTTCTTCTCCAATGGTTCCTGTATCGAACCGTACTCTAGCATCGTGACCATTCATCCTTATTGTTCCTTCACTAGTGTTCGTTACGGGGCGGGACGAGGTGGGCTTTCACTCACCAGACCCGCCCTGCCCCCATCAGGGGCCCACCCGCACTCATTCCCTGGACAGGGCCCCGTTTGTTACCACAAAGTTTTCACGGAGACCCGTCTTCGGTATGGTTGGGGCGGGGGCCTGAGCGGGGTACAGGGGCAGGGAATGCCGAAAAAGACACCCTGCCCCAGGCTGTTGAGTGGGGCAGGGCGGGGAAAAGTGCCCCGTCCGCCCCGTAACAAACTCTATCCTTCACAAGCCTTGTTAGCCTGGGCTGTACTGGGTGCTGTTTTGCCTGATGAGGGGTAGGTCTCTATCTCCATCGAGTTGATATAGACCTCATCTGCACTTGTCACAGCCTCTGCTCTGTTTGAGGTTGATTCTTTCTTGACTGCTTTCCCATTTCCTTCATCGTTCTTGTCAGTTCAATTGCAGGAAAGGTGTCCTTTCTCCCCTCAGGTGAAACAGGCACCCCGTGCCTTTTGTTTCTTGGAAACTGAGTTGCTAACCTTCTTCTGATAAGTAGGTTTCGGACTCTTCTGACTTTGGTCCTAGATGTGTGACTTCTTCTTTGCTTCTTTCTTGTATACGCCACTTCCTCTGAGCATAGCATCCTGTCTTTCCACATATTGTATTGCCGAGTTTATGGTTTCTTTATCGTCAAACCATGGTTCTATAATTTGGCGTAACTTGATATTCATGCTCCTGAACAATCTTTGCATAAATACAGAATCTGAGATAGTTTCCTTGCGTAACTTGGACCGATAGGTGAACAATTCTGTTGCTACCTCTGTGATGTTCGACATGTTACCATCCTTGACTTGTCTAACATCTAGGAACTTCTCATAACCCTTCTCAGTATGTCTCAAGGATTGGCACCGTTTTCGTAGATAATCGATAAGATCATTCCTTGTAATGCCATTCTCTTGGAATTGCTCCCGTGCTTGTCGGTATGTGTCCTTGGCTCTTCCTTCAGTGTAGAAGCCATAGTATCAAGCGTTTCCTCCCGTAGTTGAGGTAATACCATGCAGTAGAAGATATTCTCGAACATCTTCATACGATCTATCAAATGCGCCAGGGTCCATGTCCTTTCCTGATCCTAAGAACGGCCTGGGTTCTGGGAGCTTCATGGTCAGCTTGGAGCATTGAATGGATCAGGGTGCTGGCTGCTTCCTATGCAAACATCTTGTCGCCCTCTTCGTCGCTTGAGTCGCTGCTGCTAGAGCTGCTTGAATCGTCCTTGGATGAGGTTGACTGTGAAGGTTTGTTTCCTTTCGCTGGTGATTTAGGAAACGCGCCTGGTGTGGCTGGTTGTTCCTTGGCTATTTCACTTTCTGATTCTGTGAGTGTCTGAGAAGCGTTGTCCCTGGCTTGTCGTCAGCTACCCTCTTGATACTAAAGGTTGCAGCCTCCTTTTCTTAAGCCTTATGCTTCGCGGATATCCACCTTGCCGACAGTTTTGCAAGCTCTCTTCTATCAAGCGATCTGCCTGTTCTCGTATTGTGTTTATCACGTATGTTGGGCAACTGTTGCTATTGGGTTTTCACGTGATAATTGTAGTACTCCTAGAGCACTCTTCTGCTAACTATATCGTATAGCCTGCTCATAGCTGTCGTCGGTATTCCTTAAGGTCAATCAAACCTTAACCGATAAAACTTCCAACTGACTTGTTGAAGTTAAAAAAATGTAACCATTCCTTATCGGTTCTCGGTACAGTGAGAACCTCTGAGAAACCGTCCTGCGTTGTGCACTTGAAATCCTTGCTGAAGAGCGACCTAGGCGGATTGATCAAGTGGAGGCTCCAAAGGTTGCTTGATAAAACCTTTCACTATATCACTAAGGTCTTGAAATGTTTGGCGGCTGCTCACTATTGTGGCGAACTGAAGTGGTAACTATCCAACCAAGTATATTGAAAACTCTGTCTGTCGAAGTCTGCACTCTCTAAGTCCGACAGGTGCACCCTGTAAATACTTGGCTGGCTTTTCCTAAAGCTTTACTCCTACGAGCACAGCTCGTATCCTAAAACAACTATTGTATCAAATCGATACCATAACACAATACACAAACCATACAAGGTATCAAACAATACATTTGAACAAAGCTTCAAACAACCGGAGAATCAAATGATACTTCCGAAACACAATCAAGGAGAGGCACCGCCTTGTATCCCGAAACCAAACATAAAACAACTTAGGTATCCAACGATACCTCCTGCATAACATAACAAGGCTACAGCTACAACGCTCATATCCTGAAACCAAACTTATCCTTAAAGGAAGTTTATCAGTAACCATAGTACCTCTACCGGTTACATGTAGGCTTGCAAGGAATACCCAGTAAGTCATGCCCAAAGTGTAAGGTTCTGGAGGAGGAGCTCTGTGAGGCTCTGCAGTGGATAGATGAGAGCCGCGAATACATGCTATATAGAGACAAAGCCTTGAGGCATCAGCCAGCAGAAGCGGCCAGTATAGCAGAATATCTTCCCCTGTTGGGCATAAAAATGGGAAATAATGTATTCACCAGACTCCACCCGCTACGCCCAGTGGACATACACAAGCCACCACCTCTTGCATCACATCTATGTTCGCTTAGTTAAACCTATGATGGAATTGGTAGATGGATGCCTGAAAAAGCATACCCGGCAGTAGCCGTTCAACAATGCTTGGACACAAATTCTCCCCCACCCTAGATTTAGCATACCGAACCACGCCCATTGTCAAATCACACAAAAGCAAGAAAAGAAGATAGCCAAACTCAGTCGTTGTATTTGTGCCCTATTGGCCTCCGCATTGCGAAATCCAGAGAGTTCTCCATATCATGATTTCAAAAGACCTTTGAAGTGTGTTACCACGCTAGTCAACCTCACTCTCATGGCTCAATCTAGCCGTTATTTACCAGACAAACCTTCTTACATGGAAAGCTACCTCCACAGATTCTACCGCACCAAGGAGACTTTGCTTGAGTTTCGTACTTCAAAGGCTCCCATGCTCAAGCAAATCACCATGATCGGGAGCCAAGCGAACTAATAGCCAATCATCGTGCTAAAGAAGTCCAGCATAGAACCATCGCTAATCAGCCTTGGCTGGCTGATCCAAAGAGGATGCAAAGGTCTGATCAGTGGGCAGATTTGATACAGCGTGGCGAACCACTTCAACTTCATCAAGATACACCACCTGACTCACTTTGCCTCCCACGTTCGGCGTTTTGGATGCATATCAATTTATTCAACCAAGATCGGTCAACTAGTACATATGGATCAGAGTAAACATGGCTACTGCAGGTCAAACAAGAATCAAGCCACCTGATAGATCTTGTCACACTATGGCCTCCCGCACGCCCTAGGAATAAGGTTACAGACAATAGAAGCACTTTCGAAAGTTGAAGGTCTCATTGTGGTAGAAGAGAGTGGGATGGAAATGGCCAGTGTTTCAAGTCGCAGCACACCGCGCCACATTCTTAAAGGCGACATACAGAACACCGGCACACTGACCAAATTATGGAGAGCCCTCAATATCCATTATTCCAACATTTTGCAGGAGATACTACCTTTTATCAGGCAATCTGCTGCGGATGACTGGCGGTTCGCTGCCGACCCTGCCTAACTGGGGTCAATCTTTGTCGAAAGATTTGCTCATCTTGAAATCCCTGTGCCCCACTTTCAGCAAACTGGCAGTTACCAGATCCCCCAGGCCCTCTGCACTATACGAAAGGCATTCCACCACCGTGACTCTAGAAACGATTGGTTGTGGGTCCACACTGGTGGGGAAGCCAACAATGGAGATTTACGAGCACAGGTGATGGTGCAGTTACTAACACTTTTCAAGATATGCAATATGGTAAGTGAGGCCACAGTGGCCCATCGGCTGGCATTAGTTCTCATACTCGAACCAATCAATGGTGGCAGATTTCACATTCCAAGTGGACATATTCAGGTCAGCAAGGGGATCAATGGTCGAGATATGGGAATATTCCGTATAGCGGCAGTAATTGGACTGGTACAGGTAATTCCTAGCGGGGAGAAGCAATTGATAGTGAATCACATGATTGCTCATCTGAGAAGCTTTAAGGAAATATATTAAATTATTCTATCCAATTATCTACAGGATTTATTCGGCTTAGTTGAAATTAGGCACTTAAGGTGGTGTAATGACCCTACGAATGGGTTGCCCCAGCTGACAAGACTCAAGCCCACCTCATATAACAAGAGGTAACTAAGATTGAGAATAGACCAGTATACTTAGTATACTAGAGGTAGACATGAGTTGGTACAAGTATCTACAAAGTGACTTAGTCACAAAGGGTTAGACAGGGTCACGTAGGTAGGCCAAAGTTACCCTGCCAGGCAGGGTAACATTCTGAGAGCATGTTAGCGTAAAGTTAAGGACATATAGTAAACTTTGCACAGGTCTCTGGGGGAACATTATATGTGGTTGTGAAGACCCCCGAAAGCAATAAAGGCATGAAGGGGTAAAGTTGCCCTACCTTAGAAACATCATTGGCCAACTATGGGGACACAGGTACCCTACCTTCACCGACAATGTCATCTGGAGACTTAGAGGAAAGTTATGACACAATAGTGAGGCTCTGTTAGGTGGTAGCTTCGGCGTGAGGTATTGCGACAGCTAGGACCTTAATCGTAATTATATCGGAGAACTCGTTAAGATGAGGTGAGTAATGTAGGCTAGATATAATGTCCACTTTGGTATAGGCTGTCGAAGTATTTGTAACGATATAAAAGTGTAGATAACTTATTATATTGAGAAGATCTCTTCTCCATGCTTTTTGTGTCTAGTAGCAGCGAAGATGCTTCAATATTTATATTCCGCGTCTGAGCAATCGAGGTATACATGCTAACTCTATACTAACTAAGTACCTTGCCCGCAACTGTGCGAACTTCACCTCAGTGTGAACACTCGTAGACCCTGAAAACTCTCTACCACACCTTTTGCTCCCATGGCCAACTGATCGGTCTGCGCTTTCTTATTCATGATGGTGTGGAAACCACATCAGGTGTCAGCTCATCCGTTTATCCGTTGACAATGATGGTTGCGAATTATCTTGCCCTCGTGCTCGTTGAAGGTAGTCTAACTTGCTGGACAGAAGATGGCCAATCTTCTTTGGTTGGTTCTGTCGAGAATTCGGCATGCAACTGCATATCGTATTCTTGTCTTCCGGCATTACCCGACTTGTCCGCGTGGTCGTACCTATAGGCTTTTTCCCTCGGACTCCATCTTTTACCAACTTGTCCTCTGTGGATGCAGCCGATCCACTTACTGGGCATAGTTACCTCCTTCACACTCTACACGACTTAGTAGGTACGAGGGGACTAACTTATGTGCGAACGGTCCCATTACCTTCGATCCACTCTTCCACCTACTTGTCTTCAAGTGTCTGTAGCCTTATGCGCTGTCCTCCGATTCACCTGCCTCCACTTGAATAAGGTGTCCGGAGGTCTCCCCTCATATCCCTTGCGAACAAGATCCGGCCGGCCGGACGGCCGCGACGTATATGGTGTTATAGGATGTGTGCCATTGATAGTGGTCTTTGGTGTTGGGACGCAACTACCCAGGCGTCCAGTTATGACGCGCCGTCCCAACGCCGGGGCTGGAGTGGGGTGTTATCTTTTTCCTTCAAAGTTCGTTTGCGTCAGGGTAGGGTAACTTTGCCCTGTAAATCCTTACGGGGGAGTCCGTGCGCCTAACACGAGCTCTCCTCTTCAAAGTGTTCTTCCCGAATTCTCTATGTCTATTATACAATTTATCTTCCATCTCGCGCTCCACATAGTAAGAGTAAAAACCACCAGCCTTTACTTGTCCACCAGTGGAAAACCTTTCTTATTTTACGCAACCTCTCTCGGGCCCGGCAGCTCCGGGTTCTCTCTATGAAACCTTTCCACCTCTTCCTACGCCTTCCTCATACCTTCAGGTGGCTCCCAAGTATTCTCGTCCTCCGCGCAGCTTTTCCATTTTACAAAATACCGAAGCTCTTTCATTGGTTTATTCCTTCCTTGAACCTTTCGCGTGTAGGAAATAATCTCACTCTTTACGATCCTTTCTACTTCCCACTCTAAATCTCTCTCAATCTCTTGGGCGTCTCGTGGGGGTTGTTTGCGATTTGCTCGTTTCGAGGCTCGGTAGGGTTCCAACAGTGAAACGTGAAACACAGGATGAATTTTAAACCGCGGCGATATTTCTAACTTGTATGCCCTGCTTCCCTTCTTCTCTAACACTTTGAAAGGGCCGTACAGTTTCGCACTCGGCTTCTTCAATGGTCGTTTGGTACCTATGTTCTGCGGTTTCAACATTACCAAGTCTCCGACCTCAATGCTGGGTTGTTCCGTCGCTTTTCGGTCATAATATTTTTTCATCGACTCCCGCGTATTTTCTAAGTTTTGTTTCGCCTGTCAATGTATGTCCTGCATCCAGTGAACATACATTGTCGCCCCGGGTTTATGAGCATCTCTCTCTTTCATCTACTCCGTTTGTGTGTGAAAACCGTAGTTGGCGAAGAATGGGGTCATCCGGTGTGCATTGGTTGCCGAGTTGTTATAGGCGTGTTCTCCTAACGGCAATAATTGGTACGAATCGTTCACATCGTAATTGACAAACGTCCGTAAGTAACCTTCCAGCACTTGGTTGGTTCTTTCAGTTTGTCCGTCAGTTTGAGGGTGGTACGCCTTCGACATGTGTTGTTTAACTCCTAGCATTTTGCCCAATGATTTTCAGAGTTCGCCAGAAAACTTCGCGTCCATGTCCGATATGATCTCGGTCAGAAATCCGTGAAGTTTCCAGACTTCCCGAAGGAAGGTATCAGCAACCTCTTTTGTGGTTGCGTTTTCGTGCAGGCCGATAAAGTGGGCCATTTTTGTGAACCGATCTACTACTACCATTATCTGGGTCTTCCCCTGCGATTCAGGTAGTTGCATGATAAAGTCCATCGATATGGAGGTCCAGGCGGCATAGGGTACTTGTAAAGGTTGATGTAACCCGTACTTAGCATGCCGTGGGGATTTACTGTGTTGACATTCGCGGCAGGATCGTCCATAATCTCTGATCCAATCTGCGAGGCCTTTCCGGTAAAAGTCCCCTGTTACTATCTCAATCGTTTTTTCCTGTCCGAAGTGCCCCTCTACTAATGAGTTGTGACAGCCTTAGGCTATCTCAGTTTGAAGTGCTTCGTCCGCGGGGATGTACAAACGATTTTGGTAATATATTAACCCATCCTTTTCTATCCATTCGTCCGGCATCTTTTTTCTGCCTTCTCTTAACATAACCAGTTCACGGCCTCGGTCCTGCCACCTCTCGTCCTCCTTTCCAGCCATCCTAATCTTGTCTAGAAATGCATCGTTCATTGTTCGCGTCAGGGCTGCATTAACGTGAGCGCTTGATAGCATTTCTCTTTCTTTCGTCAACCGAGGGTGATAGTCGACATCCACCACGCTAAAGAATTCGTTATTGTCTGTGTCTGCGTGAAGGAAACATATTTTGACTCCTTCTTCTTTAGCGATAACCGATCGCTTGGGATTTAGATCACTTGACCCAAAGCCGGATTTCCCTCGCTCTGTTGTCTCTAGATCGTCTACTTCCAGGGCATTGGCGTTGGCAACCCTTGCTATTATGAGTTGCACTACGCGATCTCCTGCCTTGAACACGCAGTCTGCCTCGCCATGATTACGAAGTATAACCTTAACTTCTCCTGTGTAATCCGCATCTATTACACCACCGCCCACTGCTACTCCCATTTTGCTAGCAATAGCACTTCTCGCAGCTAGGCTTCCGTAGGTTCCCTCCGGCAATCCTATCGCAATACCCTTTTCTACCATTGTTATCCTCTTGCTGGTACCAGCCCGTCCGTTAGGGCATAGATGTCATGGCCGGCCTCAAACCGTGCTCGTTTTGTCGGGATTATAGCCTTGTCCGAGAGCTTCATAATCCTGAGATTTCCAGATTCGCGTGATTCTGGGATGAGAGCTGTCTTCGCGCTTCGTTTTTGATCAATTACCGAAATTTGAAAATGTTCAGATTTTAAAATTGACTGTTCGCTATGACGAGCTCCCTCCTCAGGACGGTACTCCGGCAGTCTACTTAACCCGTCCGGTTTCCCGCCTCTGCTTCCCTGCCGATAGACAATTTTGAAGTTGTAGTTTGTCAACTCCTGTGCCCATCGAATTTGTCGTTGGTTCCAGACTCATTTGGTTAACAAGGAGTGGAGGTTTTGGTGGTCGGTGTATACCGTCATGGGTTCATTTTCACCCCAGAGGTATCTTTTCCATTCTTTGAACGCTTCCATGATTGCGAGTAATTCCTTGTCATGTATCTCGTAAAATCTTTCCGCGTTGTTCAACTTGCGAGAATGAAAAGCCACTGGGTGAAGACGTCTTCCTTGGTACTGTAACAGCACGCATCCTAGCGTGAAGTCGCTTGCATCCGTCTCGACCACTGTTCTTCTTCCTGGGTAGAAATGCGATAAAATTTGTTCCGTCGTAAACCTCTTTTTCAACTCCTCAAACGCCTCTTCCTGCTCTCTTCCCCACTGCAAATCTTTTGGGTTTCTCTTCAACGTCTCGGTTATTGGTTTGCAGACCTTTGAGAAATCTTTGATGACTCGTCGATAAAAGTTTGCGAATCCAATGAAGATCTGAACTTGCTTAACCGATCTCGGGTGTGCCCAATTTTGAAGGCTTTTCACTTTTCTATCACTCATGGTGACGCCGCTCGTTTTGACAATGTATCCCAGGAATTCGACTTCTTCCGGATGAAATACCGACTTCTTCAACGTGACTGCTAAGTCATATTGTTCGAGCCGGTCGAGGAATTTTTGGACTAACTTAATATGGTCCTCCATATTTTCGGAACATATCAGGATATCGTCTAAATAGACGACTACTCCGTGGTCCAAGAATTCCCTTAGGAATTTGTTCATCATTGTCTGAAACGTTGCAGGGGCGTTAACAAGCCCGAAACGCATGACTTTGTATTCGTACTGTCCGTATTGTGTACCAAATGCCGTTTTATGTTCATCGCCTTTCCTCATTCGAATAAGATGATATCCATCTTTTAGGTCGAGCTTGGTAAATACTTTTGCGCCAGCAACGCGGTCTCGGAGTTCGTCTATGAGTGGTAGGGGGTATTTATTCAGGATCGTCAATTTGTTGAGGTTTCTATATTCTACGCATAGTCGCAGACTTCCATCTGATTTCACAACGAAAAGGATTGGAGCGCCATAACGGGATTGACTGTCAGCTATTTTTCCCTCCACCATCATTTTCTTGAGGTACTTATCCAGCTCGTTCAACTGATGTGCAGACATTGGGTAAATGGGACCCCATGGGGGCTCGGCCCCTTCTTTAAGGTTGATGGCCTGGTCGAAGGTCCTTCGGGGCGCCAACATTTTTGCTTTTTTCTCTTCCAAAAGGTGCTTATACTGCCAATATGGTTTTGGCAACGTCTCCAACTGTACTCCCCCTTCTTCCTCTTGTTCTATCCGTCCCACATACTGTGCTTCCTCATCGTAAGCCACACTTTCATCCCATTCAAACATATCTGCCACCGCTTCATCTTCTATATGAGCGTGGCACTTTGTTTCTTCAAAGACCCATATAGGTGGGTCCGCGATATTTTTAAAAGTGTGTTCGTCATGCCACCATCCAATGAGTAAGATTAGATCATATCTTCCTGCGTTCGCAATTTCGCAGGATATCATGCTTCGGTGCCCGTTGGCGCTGATTTCCAGCAGGATAGGATCGGTATAGAATATTCCTCCGGTTGGCACGATTTCGGCATCGAAGGTCGTGATTTTTAACGGTGAATCCCTAGCTTCGGTTGGGATTTCAAACCGTCGTGGGGTATCTTGGTTCATTAGAAAGATGTTTGAACTAGAATCTAAGAGGACGTTTATCGCATGTTTTCGTCCTCTTATTTCAATAAATGCCTTCCCCTCAGGGCAGGCGTAATGCTTAGGTTTTTTAATGGGTCTAGAGCTTTCGCTCGGTTCTTGATGAAATCTTTTCATCGTTGCGGTTACAAGTAGCGTGGGGGTTTGTTACCGCGCCTGCGCAGTTTCGGCTCCTAAAGCCTCCTCAGACAAACTTTTACAATAAGTGTCTAATTTTTGAATATCGGGCAGCCCACTACTAGCGGTCTTTACCTCCTGCCGAGGAGTTCCCATATTACAGGAGTGGGGGTTCACTAGAGTACCCGTCCAGTTCACGACTAGGGGGGGCGGCCCTTTATCGTCGACTTAGCCTTCATGTGAAGCTGTCCCCTGTGACGAATCCACTGTACCTTCCCCTTCGAGTTTGGTCTGACTCCCGAGACCCCCTCCGACATCATTCATCGGGCATCAACCTTGTGCAGAATAGAGGCCCCCGCGGCTTCTATTTAACTGGCTGTTTTACCTGGAGAGAAAGTCAGGTTACCCTGGATTTCGACCATTCTTCGGGTGTCGTGCAACTCAAGCCCCGTTCCAACGAATGGTTGTCTTCTCTTTCCCTTTTAGTCTCGTCAACCGCTTTCTTCACTTGTAATTTTTTATGGCTCGGGTGGTGAGCACGGACTACCCATTTTTGGACGTAAAATGGCAACCGCTATCCTGTGGTCTTTTAGGCTTCCGGTGGGATATCGGCACCGACTACGCCGCAGGTTTTTCCATTCGAGGCGGCAACCTCACTACCTGATCACCGTGGTTGTCGGTACATGGATGCCTTTTTATAAAATGTCGTTATCGTCAAAGGCCCAAGGCGGGGGCCTTTGAACCGCTCGCTGTGCGCTTTGTCCCTGGCCATCAACGGCCACAGTGGCTACCTGGGGGCGTCGTTTTGGCGCGAATGCGGAGTGTCGTTTTGGCTTCGATTGCCCTCGATATACGGCCGACACTTGTATCGGTTTTCGCCTGTATTTCCAAGTGTGGTTTCTCATTCCGCATCGCGTGCATTCGTTGTCGGAGTTCCGTTTATCGACGACCTTTTGATCGATGCCCTGGTGGGCCTCTGCCCATACCTTGTGTTTAACCTCCCCCGCCGGTGCCACCGACCGTTCTTTCTTCACCTTTCTTTCTCTAGCCTTTTTCTTCTGATAATCCACCTTTTCCTTTGCCGTGTATTGCTTTTTTACACGCTTTGCGAGTCCCGTTGGCTTGGAATCCTCAAACTTTCTTATCTCACCTCGTGTTGTGCCAGAGGGACCGCCCCCCCGAAGATCCTTTCATTCTTTGAAATCTTCTTCTGCTCGGGTTACGGTCCTGACTGCTTCCAACCATTCCCCATCGTCGACATATTCTCTGTGTGAAAGTCGTCGTAATGCTTCGACAGACAGTTCACCTTTAATCATTTTCCTCCAGGCTATCCCGGTGACTCTTGCATAGATATTCAAATTTTCCATCTCCATCAAGAATTTGGCGACATCGCCGCAATATTTGACCGATCCCATTTCCCGTAGGGATTTTTCCGCTTCATGGGTGGGTCCGAAGCGTCGCAGGGCTTGTTCTGCAAAGACATGCCAGAACTCGTATCCTTCTTGTCTTGTATAACCTATTTCTCTGGTCATTTTTCGTCAGTATGATAACACAAACGGTGCGACTTCTTTCCCGTCCATTCGGCTTATGGCGTATCGGATTGTTTGTGCCACGTTCTCCCACTGCCAACAGTTTCGACCAAAATAATCCGTGCATGTCAGTAGTCACATGCGTATATCTTGGTGTTTCTCGTTCGTAAACATGGCAGGCGGTTCCGCTGGGACCCTTGTTTGTTGTCCCAAGGCGTTGGCCATGACCCGTGAGAACAAGTTGAACTGTTTGTCATTCTCGGCGTCATAGTCATCTTCTTCTGGCTGGGGTGCGGGTCTCTCGTCCCGTCTCCCTTTCCTATTCTCATCTGGCTTCCTTCCAGATCCTTCCTAGTTATCATCGTGGTCTCCTCCCCCTCCTCCGCCTGGAGCTCCTGCCACTCCGTGTCGTGGTCGTGGTGGTCTTCCTCCACCCGCCCCTGAAGCTTCTGGTGTCGGATCTGACACCTTCCCCTTTCCCATGACCTGTCCCATCAACTGTTCCACCAGAGCTTTAAGTACCGCGATCTCACCATCTTGGGCTTCTCGAGGCTCCTGGTGGTGTCGTAGCTCATCTCTCACAAGATTAATTCTTATCTGGTTATTTGCCAGCTCCCGTTTGTGTTGCTCGGGTATCCGAACAATCTCCTTGTCCAGGAGTAGGTTACGATGCATGGACTGTTCGCCAGTCCCTTGCACGGCTTCATGGAGGCGGGCGGTGACAACCTCGTGTCTGGCCTGTCTTTCATCTGTTTCCCCCACTCGTTCCGCAACCTGAGTTGTGAAGCTTGCCTGGACCTTTTGAGACTCCAAGTCCAAAAGTCGTACTTGTTCATCTATTCGGGCGAGTTCCCGACCTACTATCTGGACCACGGATTTCAACGGGCACCCGACGTTTACTAGTTCTTGGGCCATTAATAAGATGTTAGTCGGGAGGGAGCTGAACGCAAGATGTTGTTTATCTTGACTGACGGTGAGTTTTGGGTCCAATCGGCCCAGGATGTGCTCTAATCTTCGGATCCGCCTGGCCATGAGGGATTCGGTAGGTTCAGCGGTTCGGCGACCGTGTCGATGAGCCTTCCCGAATTTCGCTAGGAAGCCTAGTCCGGTAGGGGATCGCGGCGCCTGGTCCGCTGAATTCGACCGGCCTAGGTGGGTGACGGTTCATCAGCAAAAGTACACATTTGCCCCCTATACCTCATGAGGCATGTGAGGGATGGGGGGCAAAATTATCAAACTCCAGTTGATGTATGGGTCATCCATA
>Ga0307510_10003478_pt1 | contig 18335 bp, 10 predicted proteins | sample 12_EM_MG_FD_207224 | JGI IMG/M metagenome (GOLD analysis project Ga0307510, IMG submission 207224) | Populus trichocarpa ectomycorrhiza microbial communities from riparian zone in the Pacific Northwest, United States - 12_EM | ecosystem: Host-associated > Plants > Roots > Unclassified | place...
TAGTGCATGATCCAAGCTATTTGCACACCTCAATTACCTTTTAAATCATATAAGTTTACCTTTTAAAGAATGAAATAATGATAAAAAATAATTGTTTGTCAATATGGAAAGATGGGTTGGTTGCTTCGTCTTGTTATTGTTATTGATGAGAAAAAGTGATGCTTGAGGTTGACTTGACTAGCATGGAAGGTTGGCGAGTCGAGACAGGTTGGGAAGAGATGACCATTTGTGAGAGAATAGATTCCTTCTAATGAAACGGAGCACTTTTCTTTATTCAATTAAATGAAATTAATTAGCTGATAAGCTAGTGTCAAACTACCTAGGGAGCCAAGAGTCATTTTCTCTTGGCTCTTGAAATGTGATTCACATTTTCATTTTCTCCAGGGAAACAAAAGAAAAAAGAAAAAAAAAAGAATTTCACATGGAAGAACACACCTTCCCATAGGTATTAAACCCGGTCTGGAATTCATCCGATCAAGAGATTGGGTCCTGAATTTCATGAGTCAACCCGGAAAAATTTAAAAAATATATTTAAAGTTTTAATATTTATATAAAAAAATTAAGAAAAAATTCATATAAGTATAAGTTATACTTATTGTAAATAATGAAGTTTAAAAGAATATTTTTAAAAAAAAATTATCCTACTTTAAAAATATATTATATTAAGCTTTTAAGTTGAAGTATTTCAATAAAAAAAAATTATCCCACATTGAGAAAATAATTTTTTTCTATAGAACATAGAGTATATATACTAATGGATTTCAAATCCCACATTAAAAAAATATAACTTTATTTTTATTTTCTTTTCTCTAGGGAAACAAAACTATAAAGAAAAAAAAAATTTCACATGTAAGAACACACCTTCCAACAAGTTATGAACCCTCTGAATCGAGGAGTTTTAATTAAATCTTATATTTAAAATAGTTTTGAATATCAATAGTTAAATTTCTAATAAAATTTAATCTCTAAAAATAATAAAAAAATTTACCACACCAAAAAAAAATTAATGTTAAAACTAGTTTTTCTAAAATATTTTTTTTTAGAGTCCTTTAAGAAAATAAAATGAAAGTAATTAGAGTAACATAGAAAATAAATTAAATTAAATTTTATCTTTTTTACCTGTATAAATTTAACTTATTTATTAATTGAATTTAACCCAAACACTATATAATTAAATATAATTACAACAACAAGTTAGTTTTAAATAACATGTGTGAGTGGATGCATGGATACATCCTTAACGAGTCTCTGCTCTCTAATGATTAATATACTTTAAATTAATTAATCCCCATAATTAATTAAAGGTCCAAGGCTAGCTACGTGGTTTTGGATCACAATCTCGAACTATAATATATAAATTAACAAGATTCTCGCAACAAGGACGACTTAATTAGGATTAAAGAAAGGGAAAGACGGTCGGCAAAAATCTTTAAAGAAATTGGGCCCTCCCATGCTGCTTTTATAATACAGTAACCACACAGAACGATCGTAAACAAATGATAAAATATCCTATCATGTGGACACCATTTTTTTTCTTTCCAGTTTAATTTTTTTTTAAAAGAAAAACCTGAAATGTTCATGCTGCTTTAATTAATTTGGATTCAATGAGCATGCAATTAGGATTTTCTGCCCCCATAAATATAAGAATATGGAAGAGATTTGAGCAGTGAATGATATGACCTTAATATCCAAGTCAAAATCAGCTCCATGGGATCGATCGCAGCGACTGTAATCACTTAATTATGAGCTCAATCACACATTTAGGTGATCCCAGGAATTATGTATGGTATTTAAAAATATTATTTTAATTTTTAAAAAAATTAAAATTGGATTAACTTTTTTTTTTTCTTCTAATTGTGTCATAAAATTTATTCCAGTTGGAGTTTTAAAACTATAATGATGTGTGTTCATTGCGTGATCATAAAGGTAATGGTTTCCCAGTCCCCACTCCTCGTCCAAATTAACTTTATGACCGGCTGCCATGTCCATGCACACTTGTTTCCAAAGCTTCTCCTTTCTACGTTTTCTTATTCATCTGTCGCTGTACAATCCCATCCATTTCTTTGGTCAATTTTTTTAAAAAATCAGGCTACAAAACTTCCATTTCTCTGCCAAGCTGGGAGGATAATTCTTTCAATGCATCTTGTAATTTGTCATATAACCTTGATGCATACATATATTGTACAGGGACAGGAGAGACTTGGAGATGTGATTTAAATATTGTGAGTTTTATTCTCCCTTTAATTAGCTGTAAATTATTGATCTGCAGGGAGAAGTCATTTCTTTTTTATACCAAAGTAAGTATGATAAAGAGAGTCAGTCCCCAGATGGCAATCATGAACTTCTTTTATGAGAGTTGATCAGACATCATAATTAGGGTTGGAAGTTTCTTTCCATCCATGGATTCTTTTAGATGGGTTCTCGCTAGCTTGTGGTTAAGGAGTAAACTTCACTGGAACATTTAAAATATGCAGCAGCAGCAGCAGCAGCAGCAGGCAAAACATGATTCCAAATCCATCACTGGCATCAATTATGACTCCAAACATTTTATTGACCAGATTTCAAAGCAAAGACAATCCGCTATTTTGTCATAATTTTTTACATTATATATATTTACATATAAAAGATCTGCAGCTGCATGTGTACGTGGAAAAAAAAAGCATTGAAATTGATTTGGTGGGGGTGGTTGGGCTTGATAAAAAAGAAGGTAGAGAGTGGTTGGAATTTGATCTGTATTTTCTTCACCTTCCCAAAGCCTGTCCTTGTAGTTTCTCCAAGGTCTGTCCATCCATTCTACCTCCAAATTTCAAGTGTTCTCTTAAATTAATGCCTACTGTTCATAGGACAACTCAATAATGTGAACTTGGATTAAAAAACGCGTTTAACATGAAGTGTTTTTCATGAGTTTGAATATTATTATGAGTTTAAATATCATCATTTTTTTTTTATAAGTTTCAAGTCTAAAATATTTTTATTTTAAGAAGTATTCATGTAATCTTGACTATAAATTTAAACTTTTAGATTAAAATATAATTTGAGAATATTCTATACCCAATAAAAATATATACGGTGATAAAATCGATAACATAAAAGTATCATTTGTTATTGTGGCAGAGCTATATTTTTTAAAAAATTTAATTTTTTATTTTAATATATTTTTTTAATATTTTTTTGATAGTTTCTATGTGCTAGGATAAAAAATATATTATAAAAAAATATATTATTTTGATAAATTTCCAATAAAAAAATTACCAACACTATCAAAATTAAGGAAGCAGACCACAAACATTTTATTTATTTGGCTAGCTTTCAAGTGTTTTTGAAAACAATAATAAGAAGAAAAAAATTTAGTTCATGGAATAATAATGGAGAGGAGACATTAAAATTTCATTGAATTATGGGGAAAAAACGAGGGAGCAAGGGAAGGGGGCATGAAAGAGTTAGAAATGTAGAGCATTGCTGTTGTAAAGCCATTAATTGTCCGTATAAAGACTGAAGTTTGGTCAATATTTGTAGTGGAACTCTTTTTCAATGGGTTTGAACATGTATATTTCCCATGGCATTTTACTTTGAATTTAAAGTCTTTATCCTTTTTCAAACCTGAAACTCTCTCGAAGTTGCAAAAGGATATTATAGACGAAGAAGGAAAAGAGGACAAGAAACTAATTTATTTATTTTCCCCATGAAATATAGAATAATATAGCTTTTTTTTTTGTTATATTAGAACAATGTGAAATGTGAGGATCAAAGCAATCTAATAGATGTTTATGAGTAGTGTTTTGATACTATTTTATTTATACTTAATATATATATATATAAAAGAAAAAAAACCTATAATGTTTTTAAACCTACTTTTCCATACACAATCACAAAAGCTTCTGGGACGCGAAACACGCACCAAGCACATGGCTTTGCCAGGAAATGTTGAATTGCCTGCGTAGCAAATGGTAGTGAAAAAGCAGGTAAGTCTCCGCAGGCCAATCCCCACCAATTTCTTATTATCATGTTTTGGTGAGAAGAGGAAGGGGAGGGAGAGAGCAGTTGCAATTTAGAAAAAAGAAAGAAAAAGTCTTTGCCTCCAGGCTTGCACTTCTGACGCCTATCCATGTGGCCAGGCATCCTTCCACAGACTGTAACCCTACAGTGGCATAGTTGTGATTATGACGTGAGTGAAGTGTCGACAAAGAGTGAGATAAACGTCTCCTCAACTCCCTAAATCTGTACAGTAAAGTGGCTTTCTTTGGAGTTGATTAGTTTAAGGTATGAGGTTGATTATGTAATTGTCCTTGACAAGTCAAACTCTCTCACTCTCTCCTCTCTCCTCTCTCTTTACTGTAACTGTTACAGGGACTAAGTTTCTAACCTTTTTATTCTCTCTTGCTTCTAATCTTTCCCTTTCGCCTTTTTTAATTCAAAAACAAGAAATTTGCCTTCTTTTCCACTCCTCAACAAGACAAACAGTAGTAGTTATTTGCTCTCACTTTTTGTTTATTTTGTCTTAAGTAAACTCAAAGCTTAAAGCTGCTGCCGCTTCCGCTGACTCTACCCTCTTAAATGCTATGCTAATCTTGGGCTAAAAGTGCTCAACTATTATTTGGGGGTGGAATCAAATCCTCAAAGTTTGTGAATTCCTATGTTGCTAGCTCATTGTCCAAAGATTACCCATTTCAGCTAATTACAACATTCATGCTGGATCTAAAGCTTCTCTCTTTGCAGATTCTTGATATTGCTGGAAATGGGTTTCTTCAGTTGGTTGGTTCTTTGGAGGTTTCAGTTATAGTTTCTCCATAGAGAGAGTGAGAGAGAGCTGGAGAAATGGCAGCTACTGGGTTCAATTATCAAGGCATTATTTGATGAGAGAGTCTTCCTGCATGCTTCTTTCTCCAGGTTCACAATTTTGCCTTTATTTCTTTACTCTTCTGTTTCATTAATCAAGCTCTTCAAGGTCTACCTACATTATTTATTTTTTTACATTTTGGGCATCTTCTTAAGCTTCTAGATCTGTTTCATTTTGAATATTGTTTGTTGATTCTCACAAGAAAGTCAATTTCTTATCTAATATGAGGAAACTTTTTGGTTTCCAGATTTTCAAGTGAGTTTGTTGCAATGTTTGTCATACTTGTGTTTGCTTTGGATCTCTTCAGGATGCTTTTTAGGCTTGACTAGTTTCGACTTGTTTTCTTTCTTTTCAATGCAAAGAATCCACCTTTAGTTGTTCAACAACTCTAGCTAGCATGACTTTAAATTGCTTAATTGCCATTCAGTCCAGTAAAATTTTGCAAACTTTCTGGTTTCTCCATGGCTTCTTTCTCTCTTCAACTTCAACAAGTGTTGTACCTTTGTTATTTCCTTGAAGCCTAACTCTTATCCTTCAAGTAGTTGTAATGTAGGATCTTACTGGGATATTTCTGGTATAGAACCAAACTTGGTCATTCTCAAAGTCTTTGGATTCTTTTTTTATTTTGTTTTCTTTAATTAATTAGCATGTGGGTGTAATTTGCTTTATTTGATGGTCTTTGATGAGCAAAAGCATGTGCTGCCTTTTTATTTCTCACCTTTTTGTTGTTTATTTATTTTTTCCTGTTGGTATTGGGTCTTCTCTGTGCCCTTTGGTCATCACTATAGAGAATAAGCATTTCATTTGGGGAGCCCCGGAATGTAATGGAAAAGAGTTGTTCTTTTGCTTGCTTTATTCGTCTTGTGATATCTTTTGCCTCTTGCTTTTGGATGGTGTTACCTTTTCTGTTTGTCCTTGGCATTTCTTTAGATACTGGATGAAACATAAAAGTGAGGAGGAGTAGAAAAATTTATCTCAACTTTTCTGGCAAGAAAAGTAATGATCAATCAATAGCTTTTTATTTTAGATCTTCATATCTTTAATGGCTGAAGTACAGGACACACTTGCTGTTGTTTTGGGTGCTTAGCAGACAAGACTGCTGTAATCATTATTGCTTATGCTGTGGAAAATATGAACTGGAAAACTAAGACGATTCAGATTTAAGCTTAATAGCAACTCGTGAAGTTTTCATTGATAGATGCATAGCAAAGTGAGAAGCTCTTTATGTGAGAGATTGCTACGCCATGAGTATTGCATTTGAGAATGTTGTCTTTTTTGCTGCAATTAGCTTGTGATATAATGGGGATGCTTATATTCTTTTCTTGTAAAGATTCATGAATTGCCTTATGTTGGCTGTCTAATGTTGTTTTCTGGTTTCTGTGCTGAATCAGGGAAACAGCAATAAGTGAAGGGCCTATATTTCCATATAGCAAGTCCAAATCAACTCCCCATGAAGATCTTCCTGGGTTCAGTTATTTATTTCTTCATCATCCTAACCATCATTTTTCCTTTTGCTTTTGCTGACCTGAAGTCAGATAAGCAAGCTCTTCTGGACTTTGCTACTGCTGTACCTCATTTAAGGAAGCTCAATTGGAACCCCGCTTCATCGGTCTGCAATTCTTGGGTGGGTGTCACTTGCAATTCGAATCGCACTCGTGTGTCTCAACTGCGACTCCCTGGAGTTGGACTTGTGGGTCATATCCCACCAAACACTCTTGGTAAACTTGATGCCCTCAGGGTTCTCAGCCTCAGATCCAATGTCCTCGAAGGTGATCTTCCTTCTGATATTACCTCTCTTCCATCACTCACGAACCTCTTCCTCCAACATAATAACTTTTCCGGTGGCATTCCAACCTCCTTTTCCTTGCAGCTCAATGTGCTGGATCTCTCATTCAATTCTTTCACAGGCAACATTCCTCAAACATTAGCAAATTTAACACAACTTATTGGGTTAAGCCTCCAAAATAACACACTTTCTGGACCCATACCTGATCTTAATCACACTAGGATCAAGCGTTTGAATTTAAGCTACAACCATCTTAACGGTTCAATTCCAGTATCTCTTCAAAATTTCCCTAATTCATCCTTCATTGGAAACTCTCTCTTATGTGGACCTCCTCTCAATCCTTGCTCCCCAGTCATTCGTCCACCTTCTCCATCTCCTGCTTACATTCCCCCACCAACAGTTCCACGTAAGCGAAGCTCAAAAGTGAAACTGACAATGGGAGCTATCATTGCCATAGCTGTGGGAGGGTCTGCTGTTCTGTTTCTTGTTGTTTTAACCATCTTGTGCTGCTGTTTGAAGAAAAAAGATAATGGCGGCAGTAGTGTGTTGAAAGGGAAGGCAGTTAGCAGTGGAAGGGGCGAGAAGCCCAAAGAAGAGTTTGGAAGCGGGGTGCAAGAACATGAGAAAAACAAGCTGGTGTTCTTTGAAGGTTGCTCGTACAATTTTGATCTCGAGGATTTATTAAGAGCTTCAGCTGAAGTTCTAGGAAAGGGTAGTTATGGCACAGCATATAAGGCTGTCTTGGAGGAATCAACTACAGTTGTGGTGAAAAGGTTGAGAGAAGTGGTGATGGGGAAGAGAGACTTTGAGCAGCAAATGGAGAATGTGGGGAGGGTTGGGCAGCACCCAAACATTGTGCCACTTCGTGCTTATTACTACTCAAAGGATGAGAAGCTTCTAGTGTACGACTACATCCCTGGTGGCAGCTTATCCACGCTTTTGCATGGTACGCCTTAAGCTCTAGTAATGAGTCTTAGAAGTTGCTTTAGAAACTGATGAATGATGCTTTCACTCACTTTTATTTTACACTACAAGAACATAGGTATGACCGGAATGGCGATAATACTATGAAATCTTTTACACATTGCGACCATTGTTTACCAAATTTACTTTCCTCGCAGTTTTTGACCAGCCTTTTGGATACATAACCATTTTCTGAGGTCCTACATGGAGGATTAGCTCAGTAATTATTTATCATGCCAAAGAATGGCACTATAGATTTTGTCATTTTTCAATCAATTGTGTTTGGACAAGCTGTCCATGTTCCTAGAAGAGATGATTCTAGGAGGTCGTTTTCCATTTTGCATCAATCAACCTATACTCTTTGCAGTTAAATTCACTCAGGCATGGACTTTAAAACTGTTGATTCACTAATATCCTAAACTCCATTCAAATATGACAACAGCGAACAGGGGAGCTGGCAGAACTCCACTAGATTGGGACTCCAGAGTTAAGATTGCCCTTGGAACTGCTAGGGGAATTTCCCACCTGCATTCAGTTGGTGGTCCAAAGTTCACTCATGGAAATATCAAGTCGACAAATGTCCTCCTTAGCCAAGACCATGATGGTTGCATCTCTGATTTTGGCCTGACCCCTCTTATGAATGTCCCTGCTACTTCATCTCGGAGTGCAGGTTATCGTGCTCCTGAGGTGATTGAAACTCGTAAGCACACTCATAAATCAGATGTCTACAGCTTTGGTGTTGTCCTCCTCGAGATGCTGACTGGGAAAGCTCCAATCCAATCACCAGGACGTGATGACATGGTTGATCTCCCTAGATGGGTCCAATCAGTTGTAAGGGAGGAGTGGACAGCTGAGGTTTTCGATGTTGAACTGATGAGATACCAAAACATTGAAGAAGAAATGGTGCAGATGTTGCAAATTGGAATGACCTGTGTAGCAAAGGTGCCAGACATGCGACCTAACATGGAAGAAGTTGTTCGAATGATTGAAGAAATCCGGCAATCTGACTCAGAGAACCGGCCATCCTCTGAAGAGAATAAATCCAAGGACTCAAATGTGCAGACTCCGTGATTGACTAATTGTTGTTGCTGCTTGATTTCAGGATCAAGATTCAAAATGTGCTATGAGCAACTGCCTTGAAAGGTTTCTGGAGCATATTTTCCAACTTATGTGTATGTGCAGCATCATAGAGTGTGAATTTGTCTCATGTTTTTCCTTTGTTATTGTGTAGTATTGCTTTGATTTTCGATTTTTTAGTCTGATTAGGTGGAAACCTCTTGATTCGTTGTAAAATTTAATTCAATACTGTGAATGAATTGTTGACTTGAATCAAGAACACTGCATTTTTTCTGCCTTAGCTGGAGAATGTGCTTCCTTTTTGAAGTCGAACACCATCGTAGCCATCTTCATGAAAATGATGAAATTAACGACGGTTCTCTTCTGGTCTGCACTTGGAAATCATGATTTTATCAGCTAAAGCGTGACAAGAGCAACTTTTGACTGCTTGAGATTATCAAACATTAAATTTACACACGACAAGCAGTTCTAACTTTTAGTCAGTAATATGTCAAAGCCCAGGAGTTTAAAATCTGGATTTGTGTTCAGCAAGACAGGCCATTGATCATTGTGGCCTCTTCCTTGAAATGGTTTCTTTGTGGAGTTCTCATGTCTTGTTTCTACTACTTAACTAATTTTGTACTTCAAATTTTGGTTGATGCTTCTTAACTCTTCTTTCCCTTCCTAACTATTTTTTTTTATATGGTTTATGCCACCTTTTCCGTTTGGTTAGAGTTATATGCTGAAAGTGACAATACATAAATGTATATGGCCTGTTTGGTTAGAGTTATAGGCCATTGAACAGTGTTGTCAGGCTTGTTTGGGAGTGTAGTTGTGGTTGTTTTTTAAAGTGTTTTTCATGCTAAAATACATTAAAATAATATTTTTTTTATTTTTTTAAAATTATTTTTGAGATCAGCGCATTAAAACAATCCAAAATATAAAAAAAATAATTTAAAAAAAAAACCGATTGGCCCGCGTTTCCTAACTCTCTAAGGGATAAAAATATAAAATAAGTTTGTAACTTGTATATTTTTGGAATGAATTTAAACAATCCTCTATGTTTCAATTATTTTGTTTTTTTTTATCTCGACATAAAAACCATCAATTACTATCTTCTTTTTTTATATATATAAAAAACTCACAAATTCATTAAAAAAAAGATATGTAAAAAGCTAACTAGAGAAAAGCAAAAGACAAGAGTAAAATAATTAAGATAAATTTAGCTCTCAAACAAGAGACTATTATTATGACTTTGTAATTATAATCATTTAGCATTGTGCTCCAATAATAAAAATAAAACTTATTATAAATAGAAGTTTTATTCATACCTTTTAATTTTTTTATTTTTCCAATTTAGTAGAATCATAATTGGAATTGAATTCATAAATAAAATAGAGAAAGAGAAATGAAACAAAATGGAATGGAAAATATAAAATATCAATAAAATTAAGGTGAATAAAAATACTCATTAGATACTATGGATTCGGATAATTAGCTATATATTATTCGGTCATATAAAAACAATACTCGAATCATTGAGTTAAATATGTCATCTACAAAAAAAATAAAATGAAACTCATTTATTAAGAAATATTTTGAAATATTAATATTAAAAATAAATTTAAAAAAATAAAAAAAAATATTATTTTAATCTATTTTCAAATAAAAAACATTTAAAAAAACAACTCTTCTACATCTCAATCATTACCTAAAGAGGTCATACTTTACTTGCATTCAACTGGGCTACCATGGTGAACAAAATGTTGCCTGTATGTAATTCATTTTAGGGACTAGAGGGAGAAACAATAAAGAAAAAAGTGCAAGAAAATGAAAAAAAACAAAAAAGAGGGATCAGAATGCAAACAAAGAGATAATATTGATGGTCATAGAGGAGAGGATAGCAGTTTTAATGGACTTGCATAAAATAAAATAAAGAAAGAGCAGGACGTTGATCTTACGCAAAATTGATGAGATAAGAGAAAATTCTAGAAGCAAAAGTAGTTTTCTCTCTCAAGCCAGGCCTCTAATAATTTACAAAGCTACCATCTTTCTCTTCCTCACCTGTCTTTAGATTCCAAAAATCTTCTCTTGGTTTTGTGCTCCTCTCTCTATATCCTTTGTGTGTACTTATAGATCTGCTCTTTTCCTCATCTGGGTTGTTTTTCTTTGGGTGTTTTGGTTGTTATTCAGCGACTCAGTCCAGATTTGATTTTTGGGTTCTGATTCGATGGCTTCCAAACGCATCTTGAAAGAGCTCAAGGACTTGCAGAAAGATCCACCTACGTCTTGCAGTGCTGGTATGGTTCCTGTTCTTTTCTTCAACTTGATAAAAATCTCATCTTTAAAACTGTTTTTCCCTCTATTGTTACGTTATTTAGTTATGCTGGCCCTCTTGCTCTTGAGAGCTGATTTTGTATCATTTGTGGAATTAGTGGTGTAAAGTTTCCATCCTTTTGGCTTTGTAACTTGATTTTTGACTTGTAAATGGTTGGAATTTTAGGTCCAGTAGCTGAGGACATGTTCCATTGGCAAGCGACTATTATGGGACCTGCTGATAGCCCATATGCAGGAGGTGTCTTTTTAGTTTCTATTCATTTCCCTCCTGATTATCCTTTCAAGCCCCCCAAGGTGATCATTTTCTCTGTACTTTTTTTTTTTAATCGTGCGCGCGCGCAAAGTTCCCTTGAGACCAAAGTATTTACTATCAAGTTTTTTGGTCTCCTTGTTAGAAAGAGAAGGAAAGAGAAATATGATTCTGTCGTACCTTATTTGAACTTCACAAAACTATTGATTGCTGATATTTGTATAAAGGTTGAAATTTGCTCCAGCATAGATGTAGGTTTTGAAAAAGTGAAATGAAAGGTATTTATGGAAATGATATTGTGAAGTTCTGGTCAGTGCTTGTTATGAGCATTAATGTCTGATAACTCTACATGCTTTCTATGTGCAAAGCAATGACTGTCAAGTTTTTTTGTTTACTTGTAATATAGAAAAGGAGCTACCAATTTGAGTAAGATCAGAGGGCAGCACAGAAGTAAGAATGACTTTCTAGATAGTGTTTATAATCTTGCATGTTATATGGGGTTTATTTTACCATGCTAAAGTTCAAGCCTAAAAGAGCTATATATTTGGAGAACAGCTCATGTTATAGCCAAGATTGCGTGAAATAGAGTTCCTATCAAATATCAATGTCATAAGGCCTAGATATCATCTTTATGTGCTTTGATGATAGATTTAGGGCCGCACTCTTTTTATAATTTGAATCAATTTAGGCATTTAGATAAGCAGAAAGTGTTGTGCTTTAATGTTCTAGATTTAGTGGCTGATAGGTATGGATTGAATACTTTTGTCTGATGATACATTGGGTTACGGTGTTAAATCCACTTAAATAGAATCACCACAATTCACAAAAAGTTTGATCCAATCATAATAAAATATAAGAGATATCTTGTAGCCAATCCCATTTAGTTTGGGCCATAGACTTGCTTGCCTTGATTTGTAAAATGAGTTCGGTATCTTGTGTTTTTTTCTTTTTTTTTACTAAACAAATTGATTTGACTCTTGATTATTTACATCAGGTTGCCTTCAGGACAAAAGTCTTCCACCCGAACATTAACAGCAATGGAAGCATATGTCTGGATATTCTTAAAGAGCAGTGGAGCCCTGCACTAACCATTTCCAAGGTTTGATATGACCATTTCTCTTTTGCCTTATTATCCATGTAGGCTTTTGTTGATGCTGAAACACATACTCATCTGATAACTTGATTTGGTGTTCTATGCATATACATCAAATGCTTAGATTCACAACTGAGACTTGAAACCAAAATGATGTGTTCGCTATGAAATTGTTATCCGTTAAAAATGACCTTTCAACATTTTTTTATTAAAACAACATAAGTAATATGAAGAATTACCACAAATGTTAGTTTAAACACAACTTGTACCTAGTTCGGGATTTAAGGTTTATAGCAGTGATGCATTGAACAGTCTTTTAAGGTCCTGAAGGTCTCACATCTATGCGCAAGAGTATGTGCTACCAATATGAAGGAACTTATGGTGACCCTGGGTCCTGAATAGAAAAGAGTGATAGTAACCATTAATAATAAGGTCTTGGAAGGCCTGCTAGTAATATTCTTATATGTATCAATGAATGTAATAAATAATGTCTTGAACTGTGTATGAACACGTTTAATTGCATATCTGTGCCTTTTTTTCTGATGTCCATTTACCTCTTGGTGATTAGGGAGAATACCATGGTGCTGCTAATTAAATGTTTCACACAATTGGAATCAGGAAAAAGAGGAAATGTAGAAGGGTTGCAGTTTCTGATTACATTAGCTCTAATTGTATTGCTTTGTGAATTAGGCCTTAACAGAATTGAGATTTAGACTTTGTATGTTGTGTTTGATAGCTGTTTCTCTAACATTTACTGGTGTGAGCTTGTTATTTGATTGATGTGGATATGGTGGTGTCTATTATTCCCCTACTTTTCTGAATAGGTATTTCTTCTGACCCTGTTTCGCCTTCCTGAAACCAAAGTGAAGAAAAATTATAAGACTTTAGTAACAAAAATGGGCTCCTTGTAAGAAGATGATGTGACAGAAAATTTGATTGGAAAGGAAATATTTCTTCAACAATTGTTTCTCTGATGCTATTTGATTTTGGTGAAAAAGTGAATTATGTAACCCATTCCTGATCACACAGTTGGGCATCTGGCGCTTTCCAAACAACACTTGTTGACGTGTTTTTGGAATATTAGGATGAAGTTGTGCATTTTATTCACTCATGCAAAACAGTCTAGAATATTTGTATTTGTGTGAAGTGTTTAACAGCAGCTGTGTTTTTCAATCCAGGTGCTGCTATCTATATGCTCTCTGTTGACCGACCCAAATCCCGATGATCCACTTGTGCCTGAAATCGCTCACATGTACAAGACTGACAGGGCAAAGTATGAGGCCACCGCCCGTAGCTGGACACAGAAGTATGCGATGGGTTGATGCGATGATGCAGAAGAATCCATTTAGCAAGTTTTAAAGATTTCGTTATCCAATGGTTCACATATTGTTAGGTGAAAGGATGGAAGTATTCGAACTTCAAATTGTCTTTTTCTTTCTGGTTTTTAAATGCAGAGATTTGGGAAGAAACTGGTCTGCTAGTCTGTGAATATCTATTTGGTTCACATATTGTTAGCATGTAATGTTATGCTGCTGTTGTTAGAACTGTTAGCTTGTTTCTTTGCATTCCATGCTCGTATTTGAATGCTAGAAGTGTTAATCCTGATATACTTTGCCCAAGATTTCTCGATTCATGATGCTAAAGACACAGGTACAGGCAAGGTTTACCAATCTAACTTTCTTGGCACCTTAAAGCTTTGATGTCTTAGGAACCAATGATTAGCCCATTTTTAGAACCAACCCTAGTTCTGCCTTTGGGATCTTCCTTGTTTTAATGATTTTCCTTGCCGAAGTCAATGTATTTTAACATGAAAAATATCGAGACCATCAAAAGGTGTCCTAAAACCAATCAAACCCTTGCTTTCTCCACACGCGTATTTCAGCGAACTCTCGAGTGTTTCCTGACATGGCTCCTTAACACCTCTGCTAGTGGGGCGGTAGATGACGGTGAAGGACAAGCACAATCGCAGGATACGTAGTGGGATTACACTAGTTTATCTAAGGTGGCGCTTGAGCGACGAACACATCTAATTATTTGATTGGGAAAGAGAAATGGAAAACGTGATTAAGATGGGCTAGCCAGAGACCAGAGTAGGCTTAAAGCCTCACATAAACCCGTCATGTCGTTGTGACAGCAATAAGGTGGCAAGCATATCCTTCATGACAGGCGTTGAATACTGTTCTTGACTTAACAATTTAATGACATAAATTTGTGAGGTGCATGTTTTTATTACCTGTAAAAGGCAGGGCATGAAATAATGGAATCCCCCAAAAATCATTTGATAATATTGTTGGGAACCTGAGATCTATTGTTTAAGAGGAAAGGAACTTAAAGCATCATCTTATCACTTAGTTAAGAAGCAAAGAGGGCCTCAGCGAGAGCTCCAATGCATAATATTATGAGTGCTCCACACATGCATGTTGTCTGCCTAGGGTTGATCCCATCACCCTTTGCTTCCTCTCCAAGCCAAAGGAAACCTACCAGACTTCACCACCATTAATCTTCAACGCCCTTGGTTTTATATAATTATATAAACTGATAACGACGTAATCATCACTTTATATGTAGTTGATTGTATCATTAATTTATTTCTTGCCGATATATATCTTCCTTATTTTATAATTTGAGATATGGTTCCGAAAGGGATCGATGTCAATAAAAATGAAGTATCAGAGATTTGGTGCTCTCTGCAGTGAAGAGAGATTGAAGAAGATCCCATGATTGAGTTTCATAGTCAAGAAATATGTTGGAGCTTCTCGTTGCAATCAATTGCAAACTACATGTATGCAAGTAGAGCTGCTGCCTTCAAAGGGCTGACTCCAGTGTTCAGTTCCATTATAGATATTGATAGCAAAAAAAAAACAAGAAGAAGAAGAAGGAAAGAGCGAGAAAAAATCTTCTTGTATTGTTTGTATCCGTTCTTAATTAAATTTTGGTGCGTGTCATATCGATATCTACTGTTTCAGAGTCCAAATTAACGAATGTGTATTTCGTAGCAATATACACACACTTGTCTTGAACTAATTCTTTTTTTTGTCGCCGGCCAAGATATTTAATTTTATTATAGAATATTCAGACCTTATATATAAAAAAATAAAGAAGAAAAGAGAAAATTAACAGCAGGAGCATAGCACTAGGGTTGCAACTGGTGTTAGTATTAGTTTATTGACCACACTATTACTGTGGCTTGAATCATTTTTATTTTTATTTTTAATGTAAAAAATAATATTTAGATTATTATAAAATTTCCAGCTTACTCATTAAACTGCTAAACCAGAAGTTCATTGACCACATATATAGTCCAGAGATAAAGGGTCACTGAGACCATTCAAACATCATTTTGGAAAGCTGACATTTGGTCGTTGGACGATGCTACACGTGCTCCTTGAAGAGCGCGAGCAAAGCCAATGTTCTTATGCATACAACGCACGCACCGATCACTTTTTATTTTTGAATAATATTTTATATTTATTAAAATACTAAATTACTCATTAGACATCTTGATTATTTAAAAAAAAATAAGATGAAAATACAAAAAAACCTCTTAATATCAGTTAAAGAAACTTTGGTTTGAAGGGTAATTTAATCGAAACAACCCCTAGTTGTCAAATTAAATACAAAATCATATTTTAAAATGTAAGTTTGTCATTTTACCATGCAAAAAAAATAATGAAAACACTATGTAAAAAATACAAAATCATCATTTCATTATTTCAATTCACACGGCAAAAGAGTCTAGAGCTAAAAATATTTATTGCTATAGTAATTCCTCTTACCCTTCTTGTTTCTTTTAAATATTTATATTATGATACATGGGGCAAATATAGAAATGACATAAACATAATATTGGTTAAAGAAAAACAGAGTTATAATATAAATTTAATTACAAGATAATTTTAAAATAAATTTTTTTATATTAGGAGAAACATGTCTTTTCCCATAGAATAATCAATTCTTAATTGCTTATGAGTTTGGCCCTAGCTATGGGGCAGTTCGAGTATGGAATATTAGTATCAAAGGGGTTAATTGATTAATAGGGTGGTTGTGATTTTCTTCATGATTAAAATTGGGACGCATGCATTTATTTATAATGATACCATCCCTTCTTAGACTTTATGAATCCCTTTTCCTTTACATAAATTGTAATTGATTAGTATAAGAAAATGTCGGTCCATTTATGATGATGAGCCATATACCCTTCAAATCCCAGAAGCTAATTAAAAAGATGTGTGTGTGAGCGTGAGTGTGTGTGTGAGGGAGGGGGAGAGGGAGAGGGAGAGAGGACGAGACAGGAAGACAGGAAAAGGCAAAATAAAGCAGGAAGCAAGTGAGTGATCATAATAATTCGACCTCGTTGTGCAATGCTGAGTTCTGCTAATGGGATTGTTCGTTGTGGTGGGTTCGTGTTAAATCACTGTAGTTGGAATCTGGTGAAGTAGCTAGCCACCTACCTAACCCTGCTGCTATCTATCATGTCCTCTGTTAGCTACACAATTATCATTGCCATGGTTACAACTGGTCTGCTCCTGCTGTGCTACGTACGAGTCTGTGACCCGTCAATTGCTCTCTAACTGGATAGATAGACGAAGTCTTGCTTAATTTATTCTGTTTAGGGTTTCACAATGATATGACAATCCTTCACACATCACCTTCAAATCCATCACCTAATTTGCTACGTTTGAAGATTCATCATTAGACTAGAGTGTATTTATGAAAATTATTGTAACAACTAACTCGTTAATTTTAAACCTAGTAGGGTGAAGAAATCAAGTTAAAAGGATTTCAAGATTGATTTATTAGAGTGGTTTTTTTTTCCAGCATTTTAAAAATATTTAATTCGACTCTGACTCTTGGCATAGACGGGCTAGTATATTATTACTATATAATATTACCCGATTCTCTTGTAAATTTAAGGTATCCTCAGGAAACATTTGATAAGTAGTCTAGTATGGGGATATTATTATTATTACGAAGAAGATTGTGTTTGAAAATACAGTGTAAGTTATGTTTTTTTAATTTTTTATTTAAAATAAATTTTTATATATATTTTTTCAGATTATTTTGATATGCTGATGTTAAAAATAATTTTTAAAAAATAAAAAAAATTATTTTAATAAATTTCTAAATAAAAAATATTTTAAACTACCATCATTATCACAATCTCAAATACACTCAAATTCATGCACTCCAACATTAGGAGGGTAAGGTCCAACTTCTCTATGAAAGTCTTTAATTGCAATATGTTCCATAAAACTGAGACCTACTCCATTCTTGCAAGTCCAAACCTTCACACACCCGTACGCATCCCTTGTCGCCAACACAGTAATTTCCTCCTGTTTCCCTTCTTTAGAATCATGTTTTATTAGGATATGTTTGTTACTGTGCGGTTTGAAAAGGTCAATCAACAAAGAAAAACCTATAAATTATAGTTTTTTTTTAAAAAAAAATGAATTTTTCAGTAAAAAATATATAAAAACTGTGCTGAATTAATTGATTGAACATTCTTAAATTTATGACCGGGATAAGATTGCAAAGACAAACCGAGCCCTAGCTTCATCAGTTGTGCTGTAGACTTCAATTCCCTTGAATGCAAAGGAGGGATGGGTCAACTTCTCCCATGAATTTAGAGCTACCAGAAATAAAGCAACGCCTAGCAAGCTAGCAGCAACTAGCTAGCACTCCATCAGGCCATTTACACATCGTATGGAAAACTTCAGTAAGAAAGGCTGCAAGATAGGACCTCAGGGACTCGGAACTTCATATATAAATAAGAGTAAAATTAAATAAAACGAATCAACGTGGTAAAAAGAGAGGAGAGAAAATGAGGTGGGTCTGCAAGAAAGAGTCCTCTTTGACACGTCAAGATATGCAGCTGGAGGCAGTATAAAGGCTAATAGTAAGTGGACGTGCTACTGTGCTTAGCTCCCGTTTCCAATATGACATGACCCCTTTCCCCACCTCCCACGACAAAAACAGAAAACACTGCCCCATTGCCACCAGCTTCCCCTAAGCT
>Ga0307510_10003479_pt1 | contig 18335 bp, 19 predicted proteins | sample 12_EM_MG_FD_207224 | JGI IMG/M metagenome (GOLD analysis project Ga0307510, IMG submission 207224) | Populus trichocarpa ectomycorrhiza microbial communities from riparian zone in the Pacific Northwest, United States - 12_EM | ecosystem: Host-associated > Plants > Roots > Unclassified | place...
ACCCGCTCAAGGAAGAGACGCCCGAGGGTTGGATCGTCACCGGCTATCCCTGGTACTCGATCAAGACGCCCGAGCATGACGCGTTCCTGAAGGCCTATCAGGCCAAGTACAACGACTATCCGCGCCTCGGCTCGATCGTCGGCTACCAGACCATCAAGTCGGCGGCTGCGATCCTTGCGAAGGCCAATTCGACCGATCCGGAGAAGCTGATCACTGCGGCTGAAGGCCTCTCGATGCCGTCGCCGCTCGGCGAGATCACCTTCCGCAAGATCGACCACCAGTCGACGCTCGGTGCTTATGTCGGCAAGACCGCGCTGAAGGACGGCAAGGGCGTGATGGTGGACTCCGTCTACAAGAAGGGCGCGGACTATCTGCCGAGCGACGCCGAAGTCGAGAAGCTGCGTCCGAAGGATTGATCGTTCTTTATCTCTTTTATCTCTCCCTCTCCCCGCTCTTGCGGGGAGAGGGTTGGGGTGAGGGGCTCACTCCACGCTCCGCGCTGGTGGAGAGAGCCGCTCACCCGGATCGCAAGAGCGATCCGACCTCTCTCCGCAAGAGCGGGGAGAGGTGACTTCAAACCCAACCCGGACCGCCGATGGCCTTTTATGTCGTACAGTTTCTGACCGGTCTCGCCAGCGCAGCGTCGCTGTTCCTGGTGGCCTCGGGCCTGTCGATCATCTTTGGTGTGACGCGGATCGTGAATTTCGCGCATGGCGCCTTCTACATGATCGGCGCCTATATCGCCTTCACGCTGACCGAGCGATTTTCGGGCGCGTTCGGTTTCTGGGGCGGTGTCGTCATGGCGGCGCTGGCCGTGGCGCTGATCGGCGTGCTCGTCGAAATGGTGCTGCTCCGGCGCATCTATCACGCTCCCGAACTGTTCCAGCTGCTCGGCACGTTCGGCCTGACCTTGATGGTCGAGGATCTCGTGGTGCTGATCTGGGGCCCCGATGATCTCGTCGGCCGCCGCGCGCCGGGCTTTCGGGGCGCGGTCGATTTCTTCGGCCAGAATATTCCGAGCTATGACATCTTCCTGATCGTGCTCAGCCCCGTCGTGCTCGGCATTCTCTGGCTGCTGTTCCAGCGCACGCGCTGGGGTGTGCTGGTGCGCGCGGCGACGCAGGACCGCGACATGGTCGCAGCGCTCGGCGTCAATCAGAAATGGCTGTTTACGTCAGTGTTCGCGGTCGGCGTCTTCCTCGCCGCACTTGGCGGTGCGCTCCAGATCCCGCGCGATGCCGTGCATCACGCCATGGACCTGCGCATCATCGTCGAGGTGTTCGTCGTCGTCGTGATTGGCGGCCTCGGCAGCATCGTCGGCGCCTTCGTTGCGGCGGTGCTGGTTTCCGAGCTGAACGCCTTCGGCATCCTGATCTTCCCGAAGATCTCGATCATCCTGGTCTTCCTGGTGATGGCCGTGGTGCTGATCGTGCGGCCCTGGGGCCTGTTCGGCAAGCCCGAGGCGCCTGCGCGCAAGACGCCGGGTCTGACCGTCAATCCCTGGCGGCCGCTGACGTCGAATGAGCGGCTCGCCTCGCTGGTTGCGCTCGTCATCGCGGCGACGCTGCCGCTGTTCGCCGGCAACTACGCGCTGACCGTTGGCTCCGAGATCGCGATCTTCGTCATCTTCGCTGTCAGCCTGCATTTCCTGATGTCGGTCGGCGGGCTCGCGTCGTTCGGCCATGCCGCGTATTTCGGGCTCGGCGCCTATGGTGTCGCCTTCCTCGCCAAGATGGCGGGACTGCCGATGATCGTGTGCCTGCTGCTTGGACCGCTGCTGGGCTGCATGGGCGCCGCAGTGTTCGGCTTCTTCGCCGTGCAACTCTCCGGCGTCTACTTCGCGATGCTGACGCTTGCCTTCGCGCAGATCGTCTGGTCGATCGCGTTCCAGTGGGTGAGCGTCACAGGCGGCGACAACGGCATTTTGAGCATCTGGCCGGAAAAATGGGCGGCGAGCCCGTCAAACTTCTATTGGCTGGCGCTCGGCGTTGCCGCGCTCGTCACGATCGCGCTGCGGGCCATGGTGTTCTCGCCGTTCGGTTACGCGCTCCGGGCCACACGCGACTCGTTGCTGCGCAGCGAGGCGGTCGGCATCAACGCCAAGCGCATCCAGTGGACCGCCTTCGTGATCGCGGGCACGACGGCCGGCATCGGCGGCGCGCTGTTCGCCTACCTCAAGGGCAGTGTCTTCCCGGATAATCTCGGCATCTCGCTCTCCGTCGATGCGCTGGTCATGGTGCTGCTCGGTGGCGTCGAGACGGTGTCGGGCGGGGTCATCGGTGCCATCGTCTACAAGGCGCTGAATATCTGGCTGGTCAGCCAGACCGATCTGTCGAAACTCGTGCTCGGCGGCTTCATCGTTCTGATCGTCGTCGTCTTCCCCAAGGGCATCGTCGGCATGCTGGAGCTGCTGGCGCAGCGCCGCCTCAAGGCATCGCCGCCGGGATCGCCTCTCATTGCCAAGCCGATCGAGTCTGCCGAATGAGCGTCGCACCCCCACTTCTCGCGGTTGAAGGCCTGAGCAAATCCTACGGCGGCATCCATGCCGTGCGCGGCGTCTCATTCTCGCTGCGCGCCGGCGAAATTCTGGCGCTGATCGGGCCGAACGGGGCCGGCAAGAGCACCTGCTTCGACATGCTCAACGGCCAGAACAAGCCTGATACCGGCCACGTCCGTCTGCTCGGCGAGGAGACCACCGGCAAGAAGCCGCGCGAGATATGGCGGTTCGGCGTCGGGCGCACCTTCCAGATCACCGCGACCTTCGCCACCATGACCGTACGCGAGAACGTGCAGGTCGCGCTGATCTCGCACGGCAAGCAGCTGTTCAATCTCTGGGGCTCGGCGCCGAATTTCGATCGGGGCGAAGCCGGCCGGTTGCTGGAACTGGTCGGCATGGGCGGCTATGCGGATCGGCCCTGCGGCGAGCTCGCCTATGGCGATCTCAAGCGGCTCGAGCTTGCCGTCGCGCTCGCCAACCAGCCGAAATTGCTGCTGATGGACGAGCCAACCGCCGGCATGGCGCCGCGCGAGCGCGTCGATCTGATGCGGCTCACGGCGCAGATCGCGCGGGAAAAGTCGATTGGCGTGCTCTTCACCGAGCACGACATGGACGTGGTGTTCGAGCATGCCGACCGCATCATCGTGCTCAACCGCGGCAGCTTGATCGCCGAAGGCTCGCCGGCCGAGGTGCGCAGCAATCCGCAGGTGCAGGCGGTCTATCTCGGCGAGGGCCTGCTTTACGATGCCGAGCATCGCGAGGGGGCATCGGCATGAAGCTCACGGTGCAGGACCTCAACAGTCATTACGGCCCGGCGCATATCCTGTTCGACATCGGCTTCGAGGTGGGCGAGGGCGAGGTGGTGGCGCTTCTGGGCCGCAACGGCGCCGGCAAGTCGACGACCTTCCGCTCGATCGTCGGCCTCGTCGCGCAACGCTCCGGCCGCATCATGTTCGAGGGCAAGGATGTCTCGGCCCGTCCGACGCATGAGATCGTGCGCGATGGGCTCGGCTACGTGCCCGAGGAGCGGCGTATCTTCACCGATCTGACGGTGGAGGAGAATCTCGAGGTCGGCCGCCAGCCGAAGCGGCCGAATGCGCCGCACTGGACCCGCGAAAAGCTGTTCGCGCTGTTTCCAAATCTGGGAGAGATGAAGAACCGCCCGGGCGGCCGCATGAGCGGCGGCGAGCAGCAGATGCTCACCATCGCGCGGACGCTGATGGGCAATCCATCGCTGGTGCTGCTCGACGAGCCCTCGGAAGGCCTGTCACCAAAAATCGTGGAGCAGATGGTCGAAGCCATCCTGACCATGAAGAAGGAAGGCGTCAGCATCGTCGTCTCCGAACAGAATTTGCACTTTGCGCGGTTGATCTCCGATCGCGCCTATATCATCGAGCGCGGCCGGATCTGTTTCGGCGGCACCATGGCCGAACTCGACGCGCGTCCGGACATCCGCGACGCGCATCTGTCGTTGTGAGAGGCGAAAACGGATGGCGAGAAGCGTTGCGGCGAAGAAGAGCGTCAAGCCGTCCAAATCGTCTTACGTGCTCGACGAGCAGGTCGGCTTCATCCTGCGTCAGGTCTGGCAGCGCCACAGCTCGATCTTCTCCCGCGACATCGGCACCAACCTCACGCCGACGCAGTGGGCGGCATTGTCAAAACTCGCCGAGACCGGTGCGTGCTCGCAGAACCAGCTCGGGCGTCTCACGGCGATGGATGTCGCGACCATCAAGGGCGTGATCGACCGCCTGACGGCGCGCGGGCTCACCGAGACCAGCCAGGACCCCGAGGACGGGCGGCGGCTGCTGGTGACTCTCACGCGCGCCGGTCAGCAGCTTGCGGAAAAGGTCGCACCGAACGCGCTCGCCATCACCCGCGAGACGCTCGCGCCGCTCGACGGCAAAGAGCGCGAGATGCTGATGGCGCTGTTGAACAAGCTGCGGTGAGCGGCGACTAACCTCGATGAGGCGTCATCGAGGTTTACGGCATGAGAGCGGCGACACGGTTTGCAATGGCTTTGAGCCTTGGTGCGGCGCTGGCGGGCAGTTGCGCTCCTGCCTGGGCGGCGCAGCCCTATGAGGGCTTCTGGGCGTCGACCAAAAAGGATTGCCGCGATCAGGACAGCGCCAACCGCATGAGCATTGAAGGCGGCAATCGCCTCTATTGGTACGAGACGCGATGCCGCGCCAGCGAGATCACCGCCGACGGAAAGCTCAGCTGGAAAATGAAGCTCGCCTGCGAAGGCGAGGGCGAGAAGTTTCGCTCCAATCCCCGGGTGTCCATCGCAGCGGATGGCAGGCTGGTGATGGACAACAGCCCGGTCGGGCAGGGCAAGCGCCAGACCTATGTGCGTTGTGCGATCGCAAAACCACGCTGATCCCTTACGTCTTTCCCGGCCATTTGGCACGGTAGCGGATTTCGCTGCCATCAGTGAGCCGGCGCCACGTTCCGAACTCCGGCGTATGCGGCGCCCGGGCGGTCAATGCGATCGGATAGATTCGGCTCGGCTGGCCCGCGATGTTGACAGCGAGTTGCCGGTGCGAGGTTCGAAAGGCGAGTTCGACTTCGCCTGCGATGACCGGTTGGTCGCCATCACGATAGAAGGCGGCCGGGGCCAGTTCGCCCGGCATGGTGTTGAGGTCGGTCTGCAATTCGATGGTGATGCCTTGCGGTGACGCTGGCACCGTTACGCCGGCCGGGAAACGGACCTCGAACACGAGCAGGGGATTGCTGGCGTTCGGATTGAGCCATGGCGTCGCGGTTGCATAGGAGTAGGCAATGTAGATGCCGATACCGGCGGCGCAGAGCAGGACGACGACGCCGAGCGACTTGAGGCTGTTGCGCGTGACGCCCCCATGGCCTGCTTCCTTGCCCGAACGCGTCACCAGCCAACTGGCGAGCGTCGCGCCGGCGATAGCTCCGGTGGGGGAGTAGAAGAACAGCCCCAACAGACCCGATGTGATCGGGTCCGCGCGGTTGCCGAAATCGAGCAGGGAGAACAGCACAAAGGTCGCGACATAGCCCGCTACCGCGCCGGCAACACCGGCGGCTATTCGCGATGAGTTCTTCATGTCTCCCTCGATGGTCCAGCAATGAACTGCGGCCGCCGAGGGCTGCCTGCGTTAGACGCAGGAGGCAGCAGACTTGTTCAACGCTTGCGAGGTTGCGTCACTTCGCCACGATTTCCGGCACCTTGCCGGCCGGTGGGGTGTTGCGGCTGCGCTGGGTGCGCACGATGCCGTCGATGATGGTCATGCCGATGCCAGGGAGATCGCCGAGCTGGACGCTCTCCAGGATGTTCTTGCCGGCCGAATGCTGCGCCTTGTCCATGATGACGAAATCGGCGGAGCGGCCGACCTCGATCAGGCCGCAATCGAGCTGCCGCATCCGCGCGGTGTTGCCGGTGGCGAGACAAAAGGCGAGCTCGGCCGGCAGATCGCCGAGCGAGGACAGCATCGAGACCATGCGCAAAATGCCGAGCGGTTGGACGCCGGAGCCGGCCGGTGCATCGGTGCCGAGGATCACCCGATGCAGGTCACCCATCTCGCGCGCGATGCGCAGCGTGAACAGGGCCGAACGCTCATTGCCGTTGTGCACGAGTTCGAGGCCGCGCTTGCAGCCCTCGCAGATGCAGCGAATCTGGTCGTCGGGGAGCGCCGTGTGGCCGCCATTGATATGGCCGACCACGTCGGTGTCGGCCTCCAGCACCACGTCCTTGTCGATCAGGCCCGAGCCGGGGATCGAGGGGCCGCCGGTGTGGATCGTGCTCTGGATGCCGTATTTGCGGGCCCAGCCGACCATTTTTCGCGCGGTCGGGCCGTCCTTGACGCCGCCGAGGCCCACTTCGCCGAGCAGCTTGACGCCGGCGGCAGCCAATTCCTTGAAGTCTTCCTCGACCATCTCGCATTCGATCACGGGCGCGCCGGCGTGAACCTTCACGCCGCCGGGCCGCAAATTCCAGAATGCGCGCTGCGCGAAGATCGCCATGGCCTTCAGCCCCACGACATCGCGCGGACGGCCGGGCATATGGACCTCGCCGGCGGAGATCATGGTGGTAACGCCGCCATGCAGATTGCTGTCGATCCAGCCGATCTGGTTCTGTCGGGGCGTCCAGTCGCCTGCGACGGGGTGGACGTGGCTGTCGATCAGACCGGGGGCGACCGTGGTGCCGTTGGCCTCGACGATGGTGGTCGCGCCTTCGGTGTTGACGTCCTTGAAGCGGCCGATCGCGGTGATCTTGCCGTTCTCGGCGACGATGGTGTCGCCGTCCAGGATCGGCTTTTCCAGGGCGCCGGACAGGATCAGGCCGATATTCCGGATCACGAGCTTCGAGGGTCCGGTGGCCTGGGGTGCGTCATGCGCCATGGAAGGGGCTCCTTATTCCTAACTGCAACGCTCGCGATCTTGGGCAGCCTTGACCCCGGGAGCAAGCGGGATTATTCATTAGTACACGAATGATCGTATACAAACGACGCATAGCTGCCCGCCTCGGAACCGCATTGGAAGCGACAGGGAAGGTGAGATGAGCAATTTCAATCAGGAAAGCGTTTTGAGCGTCCACCACTGGACCGACACGCTGTTCTCCTTCAAGACCACCCGCAGCCCGACCTTCCGTTTCCGCAACGGCGAATTCACCATGATCGGGCTCAAGGTCGGCGAGAAACCGCTGCTGCGGGCCTATAGCGTTGCCAGCGCCAATTACGAGGACACGCTGGAGTTCTTCTCCATCAAGGTGCCGGACGGCCCGCTGACCTCGCGCCTCCAGCATTTGAAGGAAGGCGACGAGATCATCGTCAGCCGCAAGGCCACCGGCACGCTGGTGATCGACAATCTGGAGGAGGGGCGCAACCTCTACCTCATCGGCACCGGCACGGGCCTGGCGCCGTTCCTGAGCGTGATCAAGGATCCCGAAACCTATGAGCGGTTCGAGAAGGTCGTGCTGCTGCACGGCTGCCGTCACGTCAAGGAGCTCGCCTATGGCGAGATGATCACCGAGACGCTGCCGAAGGACGAGATGCTCGGCGACTACATTCAGAACCAGCTGATCTACTATCCGACCGTGACCCGCGACCCCTTCCGCAACCGCGGCCGCATCACTGACCTCATCACCTCGGGCAAGCTGTTTGCCGATATCGGCCTGCCGGGGCTGGAAGCAGCCCATGACCGCATCATGATCTGCGGCAGCCCGGCGCTGGTGGCGGACACCCGCGCGCTCCTGGGCGAACGCGGCTTCGTCGAGGGCAATCACGGCGAGCCGGCCCAGTTCGTGGTCGAAAAGGCCTTTGCCGAGCGCTGATCGCGGAATTCTCGCGCAATAACACCGTATTTTCGCCGCCGCACGGGCGTTGCGGCGCCGATTCGGCGCGCGATACACTGTGGGAGCGAATCAGCGGAGTTCCCACATGGTTGCGGACAGCGACAGCAACATCGCCTGGCACCGGGTCCAGTTGAAGAAGAACCGCGCCGAGTTGAAGGCGCTGGAGACCGCGCGCTTCACGATGGGTGAGATCGCCTCCTCGAAGCGGAACGGCCAGACCCAGAAGGCGATCGGGGACCTCAAGCGCAAGATTGCGCAGTCCGAGCGTGCGATTGCCGATTACGACAAGCGCACGCGTCGTCCGCTCGGCACCGATTTGCAAAGTCTCAGCAACGGTAGCTGGAGCCATTGGGACGCCTACACACAGCAGCAGCGCAAGACCGGCCATCGCTAGCCGGGGCGCGGCTAGGCGCGGTCTCAGGCGCTTCGCTCGCGCGGGCAGGCGGGTTCCGGCTCTTGCGCGGCGCTTCCCGCATCCCATCTCGATGAGGCGCCACCAACCGTCCCGGTGATCCCATGACACCGCGCTTCGATTTCACCAGCGAGGCCTTCTTCCGCGATCCGCCCAAAGCGATCGCGGCATTGCGCGCGTCCGGCCCCGTGGTTGCGACAAGATTTCCTCTGGTCGGCGATGTCTGGATCACCACAACCCATGACGCCACGGCAGAGGTCCTGAAGGACGGCAGCACCTTCACGCTGCGCAAGGAGGACGGCAAAGTCGCCGGCCTGCGCTGGTGGATGCCGAAGCTCGTCACGACAATCGCCAACAACATGCTGACCATGGACGAGCCTGATCACACGCGGCTGCGCAGCATTGTCGACGAGGCTTTTCGTCGCCGGGCGATCGTCGCGATGGAGCCACGCATTCGGGCCATCGCCGATGATCTCGCGGCAAAACTGTTCGCGAGTGGAAGCCCGGCAGATCTCGTCCAGTGCTATGCGCGCATTCTGCCGCTGGCGGTGATCTCGGAGCTTCTGGGCCTGCCTGTGGCCGATCGCCCGCGATTCATCGCCTGGGCCAACAAGATGTCGTCGCTGACGAACGTCGTCAGCTTCTTCCGCCTGCTGTTCGCGTTCCGCAAGATGCGAGCCTACCTCGCGCAGCAGCTGGAGCTCGCGCGCGTGCAGGGCGGCGAGGGCCTGATCGCCGAGCTGGTCCAGGTCGAGCGTGAGGGCGGGCAGATCACGCCGGACGAAATGGTGTCGATGGTGTTCCTGCTGCTTGCGGCGGGATCGGAGACCACCACGCATCTCATCAGCGGTTCAGTCTACGAGCTGCTGAAGGACCCCGGCTTGCGCGATTGGCTGGAGGAAGACTGGAGCCGCGCCGGGCTCGCCGTCGAGGAATTTTTGCGCTTCGTCTCGCCGGTGCAGTTTTCGAAGCCACGTTATCTGCGGCGGGACGTCGAGCTGGAAGGCGTGCGGCTGAAGCAGGGCGACCGCGTCATGGTCATGCTCGCCGCGGCGAACATGGACCCGGCGGTGCACGACCAGCCCGAGCGGCTCGATCTCGAACGCAAGCCCAACCGCCACGTTTCCTTCGGCACGGGAATCCATTTCTGCCTCGGCCACCAGCTCGCACGGATCGAGGCGGCTTGCGCGCTTCAGGCCTTGTTCACGCGCTGGCCGAAACTCGGCCTTGCGGTCGATCCTTCCGAGATTCACTGGCGCAAACGGCCTGGCATCCGTGCCATCGCGAAGCTGCCGGTCATCGAGGTCGGCGGTCAGCCCGTCGATTTCCGTGACGCGACAAGATCACGCTCCCAGCCGAACACGGAGCGGCCGTCGAGATCGGGCGAGGCTTCACGCTCACCGGCGATGTAGGTCTCGACAGATGGACCGCTGGCAGTGCGCTCCAGCCGCCGTGCCTGGTCGTCGAGGCGCCTGATCGCCTGCATCTCTTCCTCGCGCCCGAGCTTTGCGTTCTGGATCGCGCCCTTCAGCACGCGGATGGTCTCGTCATAGACCTTGATCGGAACGGGGTAGGGATGCCGGTCCTTGCCGCCATGGGCGAGCGAGAAGCGCGCGGGATCGTTGAAGCGATAGGGCGCGCCGTGGACGACCTCGGCGACCATCGCCAGTGAACGCACGGTGCGCGCGCCGACGCCGGGCGTCAGCAGCAATTCCGGAAAATCGACCGGGCCGCGTTCGGCGGCTGCCGCGAGCGTGCCGTGCAGGCGGCGTGCGAACACATCCTTGGGCCGGACATCGTGATGCCCGGGCATGATCAGATGCGGCAGCATCGCCTGCGCAGGCTCGGGTGGCGTGCCGGTGAGCCGCTCGAATTCCGTGAGAATGCGATCGGGGCCGAGACCGCTCAGCAGTTCGAGCTGCGCGGTGCGCGAGATTTCGGCGCGATGGTCGGTAAGATTGACGATCTCGCCTTGCTGCGGGCCGTCGATCGCACTGTGCGGCGTATCGACAAAGCTCTTCAGCGCCTCGGAGTGCCAGTGATAGCGGCGGGCCTGCCGCTTGTCGCCGTTCATGCCCTGCTGCACCACCGTCCATTTGCCGTCGGCCGTGACGAAGAAGCCGTGCAGATAGAGATCAAAACCGTCCTGGACCGCGGCGCTGTCGACCTTCGCCACCAGACGGCTGGCGCGGGTGAGCTTGGCGCCATCGAAGCCGACGCGGTCGCCGAGCTGCAACAGCTCGTCCGGCGTCTTGCGCGAATGCTGGCCGCGGCCGCCGCAGACATAGATCCCGAGCTCGTCCTGGAGCGGGCCGAGCCCACGCTTCAGCGCGCCGATCACGGAGGTGGTGATGCCCGAGGAATGCCAGTCCATCCCCATCACGGCGCCGAACGACTGGAACCAGAACGGATGCGAGAGCCGCTGCAGGAACGCATCGCGGCCGTAATGATGCACGATCGCCTGCGTGACGATCGCGCCAAGCGAAGCCATACGGCTCGCGAGCCAGGGTGGAACCCGGCCGTTGTGCAGGGGAAGATCGGCGCTGCCGGTTCGTCGAGTCATGATTGCCCAGAAATAGCGCAGTTCGGCGGCGGTTGCACCAGAGGGATGCTGCATTGCACTGAGCGGGGGAGCGAAGCCCGGCGGAACGCGTTGAGACGCGAATGGAAATGCGGGGATCTCAATGAATCGACAGGCCGTCATGGCCGACATCGACAGGATGTTCGGATGGATACCGTCATGGATCGTAGGGCTCAGCCTGGTCGCAGGTGCGATCCTGATTGCCTTGTCGATCTATCGGCTCGCGGTCTGGCTGCTCAACCGCGCCTTTGGAACCCGGCTTCCGCTTCTGAGCGTGTTCATCGAGCGCACCTCCGGCCCGGCCCAGCTGGCGCTGTGCCTTGCCGCCGTCGCGCTGGTCCTGCCGCTCGCGCCGCTGGATGATGTTTTCCGCACGCCGCTGACGAGCTTGTTCGTCGTCGCCTTCATCGCGCTGATCGGCTGGATCTCGATCCGGATCGTGGACATGAGCGCGGCACGCTACCTGCAGAATTTTCGCGATGTCACCGAGAATTTTGTCGCGCGCAAGCACGTCACGCAAGTGCGCGTGTTCAAGCGCGTCACCGACATCATCATCGTCATCATCACGGTCTCGACCGCGCTGATGACGTTCGACTCGGTCAGGCAATACGGCGTCAGCCTATTCGCCTCCGCCGGAGCCGCCGGTATCATCGTCGGTCTTGCCGCGCGGCCGCTGCTCAGCAATTTGATCGCGGGTTTGCAGATCGCGATCACCCAGCCGATCCGCATCGAGGACGCAGTCATCATCGAGAACGAGTGGGGCTGGGTCGAGGACATCGCCGCGACCTATGTGGTGATCCGGCTGTGGGACTGGCGCCGCATGGTGGTGCCGCTGTCCTACTTCATCGAAAAGCCGTTCCAGAACTGGACGCGTGACACCGCGTCCCTGATCGGCGTCATCGCACTTCATGTCGATTACCGCGCCGACGTGCCGCGCATCCGGCGCTGGCTCGAGGGGGCGGTGAAGGAGTCCCAATTGTGGGATGGCGCGGTGGTCAATCTCCAGGTGATCGACGCGGATTCCCGCACCATCGAGCTGCGCGCGCTGGTCAGCGCACGCAATGCGCCGCAGTCCTGGGACCTGCGCTGCGAGATGCGGGAGAAGCTGATCGCTTTCATCCGCGACGAGATGCCGGAAGCCCTGCCGCGCGAGCGTGCGATCCTGGTCCCGCAGGGAGGCGGCGATGACACCGAATTCCTGCGTCCCGCCGCGGCGGAGAAGAAGCGGGCGAACGCGCGCAATTGAGAGCTACTCGCGCGTCGCCTTGGTTGCGCCGCGCAAGCCGGCCTGCCGCTGGATCGTGTCCAGCGCGCCGGATGACTGCTCGTCCGCCACGAAGCGGTCGAGCAGAGGAAGGGCATCCTCGCGCCCCTTGGGGATCGCGATGGCCATATGCTCGGCGCCCCAATTGCCGTCGAGGATTTTCGCGCCCGGCATTTGGTCGGACATCTCGAACAGCGTCGGCTTGTTGGTGGCGTAAAGCTCGATCTCGCCGCGGCCGAACATGGCGATGGCGACCTTGACGCTTTCGGCGGGAACGACGGTGGCGTTCTTGAACTTCGCCGGCAGTGTGCGTTCGGAGGTCGAGCCCTTGGTGACACCGATCTTCACGCCGGGCTTGTCGATATCCTCGATCTTGCCGATCGGCGAGTTCGCGGGAACGAGATAGCCGAGCTCGATTGCGAGCACGGGCTGGCTGAAGCTGACCTCGCTGGCACGCGCCGGCGTGGCGTTGGTCACGGTGAAATCGACCTGACCGTCGTGGATTGCGGTGACGATATCGGCGACACGCTGAAACCGGACATAATCGATGGGAACGCCGAGCCGTTTTGCCAGCTCGCCGCCGAGATCGTAGGCGAGGCCGTGCGGCTTGCCGGCGGCATCTGTTACCATCGAAGTCGGGCTGCCCGGATAGATGCCGACGCGCAACGTGCCGCTCGGCGCCAGGAGCGTTGCTTCGCCGTCGGCGCGCGCGGGCGCGCCGAGCAGGCCAATGACTGTAGCCGCGAGCAGGGCGGTGCGCGCGAGGTGTCCAGAAAAGGTCCTCATGTGAAGAGCCTCACTGCGCGCGGATGTTGGCGGCCTTCAGCACCGGCTCCCATTTGGTCGCTTCGGCGTGCATGTAGGCGTCAAAATCCTTGGTGGACGAGCCGACCGGAGCTGCGCCGATCTTGCCGAGCGTCGACAGCACGTTCGGGTCCTGCAGCGCCGCCTTCAAATCCGTTTCGAGTTTTGCCACGATCTCCGGCGGCATCTTTGCCGGGCCCAGTACGCCCCACCAGACCGAGACGTCGTAACCCGGCACGCCGGCCTCGGCGATGGTCGGAACGTCCGGCAGCGCCTTGGAGCGTTCGGCCGAGGTCACCGCGAGCGCGCGCACCGGGCCGCCTTCGAGCTGGCCAATGGCTTCCGCCAGCGGATTGATGCTGAGTGGAATCTCGCCGGCGATGACGGCGGTCAGCGCGGGCGCGCCGCCTTTGTAGGGGATCGCGACGATCTTGGTACCGGACATGTATTTGAGCAGCTCGCCGGCGAGATGCGCGGACGTGCCGTTGCCGGACATGCCGTAGGAGAGTTTGTCCGGCTCCTTCTTCGCTGCGGCGAGGAGGTCGCCGAGCGTCTTGTAGGGGCTGTCTTTCGCCACCACGATCGCAAGCGGCGAGGAGGCGACTTCGGAGATCGCGGTGAAATCCTTGAAGGTGTCATAGGGCACGCTCGGATAGATGAACTGGTTGAGCGGATGACCGCTCGCGACCAGGATCAGCGTGTAGCCGTCCGGCGCGGCCAGTGCGAGCGCCTGCGAGGCGACAATGCCGCCGGCGCCGGGACGGTTGTCGACCACGGGCTGCTGGCCCCAGGTCTTGGCCAGCGCCTGACCCAGCGTGCGTGCCAGCACGTCGACCGCGCCCCCCGCCGCGTAGGGTACGAGGATGTGAACCGGCTTGCTCGGATAATTGTCGGCAGCCTGCGCGGCGCTGCCCGCCAGCAGCAGACCGGCGCCCAGCAGCAGACCGCTAATCCTCTTGTTCAAACACAGCATTTTCCAGCACTCCTAGCGGGCGTTCGCATCCCGGCGTCGGTCTTCCGAGCCGTCCGGACGTCGCCCATGGTTTTTGTTGACGAGACCTGATCTTTTGTACGATAGTACAAATCACATGGTACGCAAGCCCACCAGCAAGGAAACGGCCCGCAAGCCGAACATGCGCGAGGCGATCCTCGTCGCGGCCGAGGAGCTGTTCGCCACCAACGGCTTCAATGCCGTCTCGGTGCGCGACATTGCGCATGCCGCCGGCGCCAATCCAGGCAGCGTCACCTATCATTTCAAGACCAAGGACGGCCTGCTGCTGGAGATCTACCGGCGCCATTGCGGGCCGATGAATCTCCGTCGCTCCGAGCTGCTCGCCGCCGCCAAGCGCGTGCGCGATCTCCAGGACCGGCTGGAAGCCATGGTGCGGGCCTATGTGGTGCCGGCCTTCACCTCGGGCAGCGATCTCGCCGGCGGCGGGGCGCGTTTTACGCGCTTGCGCGCGGTAATGTCGGCCGAAGGCAACGAGGTCGCGCGAAAGATCATCGCGCAGACTTTTGACGACACCAGCCATGCCTTCATCGATGCGGTTCACGAAAGCCTGCCGCACATTCCGCGCACCGACATCGTCTGGCGCAGCCACTTCCTGCTCGGCGCGCTCTATTATTCGCTGGTGACGCCGGATCGCGTCTCGCGCCTGTCGCGCGGCGAGGCCGACGGCAGCGATGCCGCCAGCGCCATCGAGCAATTGGTGCAGGCCACCGTTGCCGCGTTCCAGGCGCCGGCGCTGGATCAAGCCGTGCCGGCGCGGCGGCGGGCTGTTGTCAGCAGCAAGACTTGAAACAAGCAGTCTCGCTCGGCGGTTCAAGTGATGACGATGATGTATACGCCGACCATTCCGCCGCCCGATCCGAACACGCGCCCGCCGAAGTTCAAGCTGCCAAAACTGTCCTGCGATGCGCATTGCCACATCTTCGGGCCCGGCGCGAAATACCCTTACGCGCCTGACCGTTCCTACACGCCGCCGGATGCGCCGCTGGAGGACTTTCGCGCGCTGCATGCCAAGCTCGGGGTGGACCGCGCGGTCATCGTCAATGCCAGCGTCCACGGCACCGACAACACGGTGGCGCTCGATGCCATCGCGCAAAGCAACGGCGCATACCGCGCGGTCGCCAATATCGACGACACCATCACCGAGCGTGGGCTCCATGTGCTGCACGATGGCGGCTTCCGCGGTTGCCGCTTCAATTTCGTCCGTCATCTCGGCGGCGTCCCCGACAAGGGCGTGTTCAACCGCGTCATCGCGATGGTCGCGCCGCTCGGCTGGCACATCGATCTGCATTTCGATGCGATCGACCTGCCGGACTATGCCGACATGCTGGCAAGACTGCCGCTGAGCTACACCATCGACCATATGGGACGGGTCAAGGCCGCCGAGGGGCTCGACCAGCTCCCGTTCAGGATATTGATCGAGCTGATGCAGCGCGACGAAAAATGCTGGGTCAAGATCTGCGGCTCGGAGCGGGTGTCCTCCGCGGGACCGCCATTCACCGACGCGGTGCCGTTCGCGCGAAAGATCGTCGAGACCGCGGTCGACCGCGTCATCTGGGGCACCGACTGGCCGCATCCCAATGTCAAAATGATGCCGAATGACGGCGACCTCGTCGATCTGATCCCGCTGTTCGCGCCGGAGCCGGAATTTCAGCAGAAGATCCTCGTCGACAATCCGGCGCGCCTGTTCGGGTTCGATGCATGACGGTGCCCGTGATCGATAATTTGCTCATCAATGAAAGAGGGGAGTAGTCCCATGAAAACAGGTCTCGTCGTCACCGCCCATCCCGGCGATTTCGTCTGGCGTGCAGGCGGCGCCATCGCGCTGCATGCGAAGAAGGGCTATCGCATGAAGATCGTCTGCATGTCCTTCGGTGAGCGCGGCGAGAGCCAGTTTGCCTGGAAGGAAAAGGGCGCGACGCTGGAATCGGTCAAGGCCGGCCGCAAGGACGAGGCGGAGCGAGCGGCAAAGCTGCTCGGCGCCGAGATCGAGTTCTTCGATTGCGGCGACTATCCGCTGAAGCTGACGGAAGCGCATTTCGACCGCATGGTCGACATCTACCGCGAGCTCAATCCGAGCTTCGTGCTGACGCACGCGCTGGAAGACCCCTATAATTTCGACCATCCGAACGCCGCGCATTTCGCGCAGGAGACCCGCGTGGTCGCGCAGGCGATGGGCCACAAGCCCGGCGCGCAGTACAAATACTCCGCGCCGCCGGTGTTCCTGTTCGAGCCGCACCAGCCCGAGCAGTGCAATTACAAGCCGGACCTGCTGCTCAAGATCGACGAGGTCTGGAAGGAGAAATACGAGGCGTTCCAGATCCTCGCCGCCCAAAAACATCTCTGGGGCTATTACGAGCGTGTCGCGCTCAACCGCGGCATCCAGGGCAGCCGCAACACCGGTGTGCCCATGACCTATGGCGAGGCCTATCAGCGCCTGTTCCCGACGGTTGCGGAGGAACTGGCATGAAGCCTGTCGTCGTTCGCAACATCAAGCGTGCCGATCCCGCCGGGATGGCGGAGTACGGTGTCTCGACCGTGCACGAGGCTTACGGCCGCGTCGGCCTGATGAAGCCTTACTTGCGGCCGGTCTGGGCAGGTGCGTCGATTGCCGGGCCCGCGGTGACCGTACTGGCGCAGCCCGGCGACAACTGGATGATCCATGTCGCCGTCGAGCAGTGCAGGAAGGGCGACATTCTCGTCGTCGGCTGCACCACCGACAACACCGACGGCATGTTCGGCGAGCTGCTCGCGACCTCGCTGCAGGCGCGGGGCGTGCAGGGGCTGATCATCGATGCCGGCTGCCGCGACGTCAAAGCGCTGCATGAGATGAACTTTCCGGTGTGGTCGCGCGCGGTCTCGGCCAAGGGCACGGTCAAGGCCACGCTCGGCTCGGTCAACATCCCCGTGGTCTGCGCCGGCGTCAGCGTCGATCCCGGTGACATCGTCGTGGCCGATGACGATGGCGTCGTGGTCGTGCCAAAGCGCTATGCCGCCGAGGTCGCCGAGAAGGCGAAGAAGCGCAACGCGGACGAGGGCGGCAAGCGCAAGCGGCTGGGCTCGGGCGAGCTTGGTCTCGACATGTACAGCATGCGCGAGGCCTTGGCGAAAGCCGGGCTCGTCTATGTCGACAATCCCGAGGACGTCTGAAGAGAAGCGGAGCGGGCGGATGGATCGTCTCAAGCTGAAGGCCGTGCTCGGCAGTCACCCTCACGTGCTGGCGGTGAAGAGCGGCGAGCTCCGCTCCGACCGCTTCGACCTCGACTTCATCGAGTACACGCCGACCAACACGGCGTTCAAGCCGATGGTGCGCGAGCAGGCGTTCGACGTCTGCGAGATGGCGATCGTCACCTATCTGATGGCGAAGGCGCACGGCAAGCCGCTGGTGCTGCTGCCGGCGACCATGCTCGGCCGCTTCCAGCATTCCTACGCGCTCTACAATCCCGCGCGTGGAACGCTCGGGCCATCCGATCTCGAAGGCAAGCGCGTCGGCATCCGCTCGTTCACGACCACGACGGGCGCGTGGATCAGGGGCATCCTCGCCAATGACTATGGCGTCAATCTCGACAGGATCCGCTGGGTCACTTTCGAGGATCCGCACGTCGCCGAATATGTCGACACCACCGAGCGCGCACCGAAGGATAAGAAGATCTTGCAAATGCTGCTCGACGGCGAGCTCGACGCTGTCCTCGGCGAAACGTCGAACGATCCCAAGCTGAAGCCGCTATTTCCCGATCCGGCGGCGGAAGCGGCCAAGTGGTACGAGCGTCGCGGCGTTGTCCCCGTCAATCATCTCGTGGTCGTGACCGAGAAGCTCGCGAAATCCCGGCCCGACGTGGTTGTAGGCGTCTATGATCTTCTGAAGCAGAACAAGGCCCAGACCGGACCTGCGGCAGCGCCCGATCTTCTGCCGTTCGGGATCGAGGCCAACAGAAAACCGTTGGAGTTGATCGTCGACTACGCATTCCAGCAGGCGCTGATCCCGCGCCGCTATGCGGTCGAGGAGCTCTTCGACGAGACGACGCGAGGACTGAACTGATGTCGGATCCGGGGCGATGGCAGATCGGGCTGGTTGGCTATGGCGAGGTCGGCCGGATTTTGGCCGAGGATTTGCGTCAGCAGGATATCAAGGTCACCGCTTACGACATCAAGCTCGGAGGCGAGCAGGGCGCTGCGCTGAAGGAGCATGCGGCCAAACACGGTGTGACGCTGGCGGTGTCGCACGCTGAGCTGACTGCGAAATCCGATTTCATCATCTCCGCGGTGACAGCCAGCCAGGCTGTTCCGGTCGCAAAGGCCTGTGCGGTCGCGATCAACCAGGGCACCTGGTTCCTCGATTTCAACTCCGCCTCGCCCGGCGCCAAGCAGCGCGCGGCGGCACTGATCGATGGTGCAGCGGGGCGTTATGTCGAGGGCGCGGTGATGACCTCGGTGCCGCCTTATCGCATCAA
>Ga0307510_10003480_pt1 | contig 18335 bp, 27 predicted proteins | sample 12_EM_MG_FD_207224 | JGI IMG/M metagenome (GOLD analysis project Ga0307510, IMG submission 207224) | Populus trichocarpa ectomycorrhiza microbial communities from riparian zone in the Pacific Northwest, United States - 12_EM | ecosystem: Host-associated > Plants > Roots > Unclassified | place...
GGTGCCACAAATGATGCAGCAGGGGGTGGAGTAAGGTTCAGGCTAAATTCAGTGCCATTGAAGGAGTGGCGAACGTTTGCACCAGAGGTTCGCGCGGTATTCGGCTTTGGAGGCGTCTTCAAAGACAAAGATGAGTATGCAAAATCATCAGGAACTAATGCCTACCGACCTGGCCAAAGTTAATAAGCTGCCGACTCCCAAGGTCTGGGCCAGCAGTTACGGGACCGGGGGACAACCCGCCAGAAGAATCGTTGGCCTGAGAGAACAGAACACCTTTAGTGGTGAACGTCGGATATGCAGACTTGTTCTGCTGCTGCTTTATGGCGGGTTGATCGAGCGATGATGTATCAACTCTGAGAGAGCCAGTTCGGGGACGCGATGGTGGCTGGTATGTTTCCGCGGTAGCTGTGGCAGTCGCAGTTGCAGTCGCGGCTTCCTGATTGCGCTTGGCAGAGATTCGCTGCAGGAGAGAAATAGGTGCGTCGTTCGGGTCGCTGTCGGACCGGCCACGCGTTTGGTTGACCTTTGGGGGAGGAACGCCTTCAGCTCCTGGAGCTGTACCATTTGCTGGCAACTCAGTATGTATGAAACAGCAACGCTTCCCGTATGGGCAAGAACCAGATACCCAGAAGGTCTAGTGCCAAGCCGTGAGCACTTTAAATGAGGACTCGCGGTGAGATCACTTACTCGGCATATCTCTGTTTTATACTGTGTTGAATACATTGTCAGCATATTGGCATTTAAAAACGTAGGAATGAACTAGGGACAACCTTTGGGTGCCTCGACACCTTGCGGATTTCTTCTTCACCATGCGCAAATTGGCACTTTGGCCCGTAGCGACAGGTACCCTTTTCTTCCCAGCTGCGGCACAGCTCAGTCTTGTATAAACCCAGCTTACGATTGTTTGCGGAGGGTCCATTGCCATTAAGATCAACGCTTGAGCCACTAGCCAGATTGCCGTCACGAAGTACAGGGGACATGCTTTGTCCTGGGAGACCGACACTGTACTGTGGGTGGAACTGGGATTGCAAACGGGCGGCAGCCATGACTTGGGCGGCCACACCTGCGTTTGCATAAGCCTCATGAGGCGCATAGAACTGATTGGGATAAATGCTCATGGTGGGTGGGCCAAGTGTAGGTGGGTAAAGCCCTGGCTGGAACGGAGGCAAACCGCCGCTGAGTAGAGCAGCAGCCTCCCTGAGATGAATTGGGTCCGAAGAGGAATGCTGGTGAGTGGCACGGAAGACATTATGCTGCTGCTGAACACGAGCAACAGAGGGATTTTCGTGGGAAGGCATCATCATGTCGTATATCTGCTGGGTATTCCCGAGGGAGAGGTGAGCTGTATGGCCAGGGCCGGGATATGTGCCGTTTGAAACTAGTCCTGGATTGTATCCACGACCTGGCTGTGAACGATAAGCGGCCGTCCCATTGACAGCGCCACTAGAGCGACCATTAAATGCTTGCGGACTGGGTATGGTCCCATCAAGGGGTTGGAACTGCCGCTGTTGCGTGGTATAATCTACCTGGAGGTCCTCCGTCACAGGGACTGATTGACGGGGATGGCTGGACAAAGACGGGTACAACGGCTGGTCGTACTGGCTTTGTCTATCAACAGTAGCGCCCCATTGAGGAGCGAACTCGCCATCGGGTGGGCTAGCGCCGACGCCGCGTAAGCGCTGTAGATCTGCTGTTGATAAACCGCCGCTGTACGAATGAGGCCTATCCCTTTGCTCGGGGCCGACCTTCAAGCCGAGTGCAGAGGATGCGAGCGTATGACTTGAGCCGGAAAGCTGGGTGGAGGCAGTCGTGTCGGCAGAAGAAACACGTGAATGATTAGCGAGGGCAAGGTGTTCATCGGATGCAGGAGGGGAAGGCCGCGAATCTAAACTAGTATCGGGGGATTCGAGTGGACTGGAGTCATGAAGTTGCACAACAGGTTCCGCGACCCTTTTGGTTTTTGGAGGTGTGCGAATCGGACCGCGGATATTTTCTCCCGAATCGAACCCGCCATTGATGTTCAGACGAGCAATCCCATCCCAAGACGCGTTTCCTGAGACATCGTGAGTGGTTCTCTCGAAAGATAGAATCCCGCATACCTGTTGAAAGGGACGAATCCGACGACATGGAATGGTCGGGTGACGCGTTTTTGTCGAGCGGGGAGGAGCGAGGGAGAAAGGGTGGATGTTGGAGGGAGGACAAGCCTTGAGGCATGGTCTGATTGCTGTACACGGTGTTGATTTGGTGATTACGGCGCTAAAGCGGAACCAATGATGGGGACATGAGTTTTTGCCCAAAGCCACAAAATTGAAAAGCAGGAAAGGGGAGAAAGAGACCAAGAGAGACATCGATGAGGAGAACTCACGTCTACGGCAGCGTCTTCCATTGCAATAGGTTGTTCTTGTATAATCCAATTGTCAGCCGGAGTCGTTGTTGAGATCTTTGCAAAGAGAGACGGTTGGTACGAGTACTCGGTGTACGAGCGCAAGGTATCGGTGATCGAAGGAGAGGATGTGACCTCAATGGGCATAGAAACTACATTAAGGGAAGGTCATACACGAGCACGGGGAACGCCAAAGGATGGGAAGCACGAACGAGTTAAGGATAACAAATCCGATGCAATTTGAGTGATAAAAAGGTGCTTGGGTGGACGAGATAATAATCAATTTGCGGGAATAGAGATGCCAAGGATGCTGGGAGTTTGTTTGCGAAGAGAGGAAAGCTGGTGTATATGTGAGGAATAGATTAGAGCACGTCACGGACAAGGGACCGGGGAGTGCGGGTGGGAAAACGTGAAGAGGATGAGAGAAGGAAAGGGGAAAGGGAAGGGTAAGGGGAGAGCGAGGGAAGAGGATATTATAAAAAAGAGAAGAACGGCAGGAGGAAAAGGCGTGTTCTATTGAGTGGCGGTCGGGGGTCAATCAAAGTAGAAGGGTAAAAGGTAAAGGGTGGTGACCTGGTCAACGATGTCAGGTAAGGTCTGGTGTACGGCAACAGCACCACTCACGGGCACACAACCCACCCAAGATGTCGTCCCCAATCCACTTTATTCTCTTTTTTTTTGTATTATTTCTCTTTGAATTCACTCTTGTGATTCAGATCACAACGTGCCCCCCCAATCGCGCGAACTAGGTCGTATTATGTAAACACCCCCAACACGCCGCTTCATCGTGTCGTAAGTTCACTACTCTTACACCGACGCCTACAGCTATTAGATCATTTCCCCTTTACATGCCTCTAGGGCTCTCTACTCGCTATCTCGCATCGTCTTCCGGTTTTAAAAAAATATTGTCTCCTTACCCTGACATCAGACATATTAACGTCAATGGCAACGTGGTTGAAATAATCCCATCTATACACGTGTAATTTCTATCAGCGACCCGATCAGTACCTCTTCATCATTCCGCCCTTTTCTTTACATTTATTTCCAGCGCGGACTATAGACCCACCTTGTACCATGTTGCCATAGGGCTCTAGGGCTACCCACTGCCAACCCTAGTGTGACCCCTTCAACCGGGGCGTTTTTTTGTCTGCCCTTTCCAAGTGAACTTGCCTCGTTGCAGTTTCATGACATCCCGGGCATGTTCCCTGGTCTAGGCGCCTCCTGATCCGGCTTTATTGCTCAGCGTCGGCGCGAATTTAAGCGTCCCGAAATGCTCAACTGACCCACCCCTCGTTTTTCTCCGTTATCAATGGAATTCAGCGAACGCCTCTGTCTGTTCACATTCCCCTCCATTCTCCCCTCTCCTACACGTTGGAATGGCTATGCAACACCACCCTCCCATTACAACGCTCGCGAATTCGTTGTTCAATGCTTCGCCTTTGCCCCGCTTCGCATGGTAGGACTTTCTCGCTCCACGTCTAGACCCAGCGCCGTTCTATTGGAATTCTTGAGCCGCTCTCCTGTCATATTAGCCATGCCCCTATACCACATTTTTTCCGTATCACGTCGTGCGGCAACCTCATGTTCACCTGATTCCGCGCCAGATGATCCACTAGGCAGCCAGGTTTGCCGAGTCCAACTTAGGTTGCGGTTCCATCCATCCTGATGGATGGAGTGCACCCTTCTATAGCACCCATACCGGTCGGCGGAATCGTGAGGTATAGTCACTCTTCTCCAGGCGCTTGCCAAAATAACAAATCGATGGCGGACCATAAACGTTCCTAGTGTTTTCATGACTCCCCTCGGCGCTAGCTATTTACTCATCACAGCACAAAGTTCTCAGGATCATCATACCTGACTCCCGTGTCGCAAGACTGACGCACTCGATACTAGTCTCCAGGTGCCATCGGTGGTAATTACCAGGTATTAACATCATGAAATGCAATTTCATTTTTTTTTCATGTATCATCCTCTGCAAACCATGTTTGGCTAGAGCCATATTTTAACCGCGTGTTCGTGGTCAGCGATTTTATTATGATCCGCCGTGTGTTTCTTGACGTCTTTGGCTTTCGTACATAGTAAGAGTAGATTCCATTTTCATGTGCACACACTCCAGAGCTCCCGGGGGGTCATCCTAGGAATTACCAAGGTACAATTTTTTTTTCACGTATTTCACGATTCAGTTATCCATAAATTAAGAGGCGAAGTTGTGAAGTGTCCACAAACCCAACTGCCTTACCAGAGGGATAGAAAGTACGAAAAGGTCATTGGCTTAGCCGTTCCTCTCCTGGTAAAAGGATGATGACGACAATTAACGATGAGCGAGTGCGTCAAGCAATGCTGATAACCGCTCGGCGTTACCTTTGTACGGGTAGTTTGTACGTCGTTGCTACTGTAGCGGAGGCGTTGCATCCTCATGGTAGTGTACGTCAACGCACGCATTCCTGTACAATATTTAAATGCTCGCGTTAAGCCAGAAGCACCCCGCGGCCATTTGTCCTGTACTCACGACGGCGCCCAGGGCGTTGGCATACTAGTATGGGGCATGCAATGTCACAGGCCTTCAAAGAGCGCCCACCAAATCCTTTCCGAGTCCTTCTGTCCGAGTGGTTTCAGTTCGACTCGGAGTTGATTGTTACCCGCTATTCCTTATGAGTCACTAGCGGCCATCGATCAATGAATGGTACGGCAAATCTCCATACAGGACAAGAAGCAAGTTGACAAGATGATCAGATCGTTGATTCTATTTAATGCAACGTGTAGGCCATGCCTTGCCCGTGCGTATCTATCGATCAGCATGACGACTCGGATGTTGGCTGCGGCGGTAATAATCACCCGTTTATCTCCTAGGTATGACAAGGATCCATGTCCGAGAATGAAGGAAGGCGTACTTAAGTGGCATCGTGACAAGTCATGGGTTGTGGATGATTGGTACAAAATGAAAACACCATCGCAAGAGAATGAAATATAGGTGCACATGGTCGCCCTAGCTGGTATCTGCCTATAGGACCGATAAGGGTAGGATCTATCACGGCATTGGCAGGCTCAAGCGTCTAATTGTAACGCAGGTCAATATCGAAATCACGCAGCCAGCGGCCCATAAACAAAAAAGGAACGTACAATACGAAGTGCCAACAAGCATCGTTGACAGGTTTTGTAGTTGATCTTCGTCAAACGCCAGCTGGTCACGATGCCACGTGTCCTGATGGAGGGAGTAGAGTTAGTGTCCAGCATCAATAATGTATTCCAACACATACCTGGTGTGTCTGCAAAATTTGTTGTGTCCATCATAGAGCTCGGAGATGGACATGGAAAAAAATCATATGCTTACCTTCTTGAACTCGGAAGCAGTCTTACGGATAGTTGTGGATATAGGTGGAGGATCGGTGGCGTGTAGGGCGAGGACTGATTATAATGAAGACGAGATCAGTGGGGGCTTAGAATCAACACGGGTATGTGACCAACTATCTGTTAATGGTGGCATCCATTTTTCGACAGAATATGGGAAACTCTCGATCAGCGCACAGAGACCCAGAATCGCGGAATGCAGCGTTCGCAGGGACTCGGCGTAGCCGTGGTCTCCACGAGTAGGAAGTCTGACTTTGCGTGTAAGGCTAACAAAGTGATCCTGGGTTCTACGTCAGTTTGGGGCGGGTATATTCAACCCGACCTGGCATCACCTTCAAGGGTATGATACTCTGACGCTGAGATACCCTCACGATCCCAGAAAGCGCACTAGAGGCCATTTCCCGTACCTCGACGTTGTCGTCGGAAAGGCAGTTAAGCATGATATCCATGATCTTGGATACACTCGCATTTGAGATTCCCATGAGATTGCGATAGAAGAATACAACAAGGGTCGGCAACGAATTCAGGCGGATGCGCCATGACTATATCCGTATCGAGTAAGCAATTTATTCAACTCGGAATAAGGGGGCTCATACCGTGGAAGAACTAATGGCACTGACGAAGCTGGTGCCTATGGCCTCGATGGATTCCGGCGGAGGCGCGACGGCGGAGAGAATGTATAGAACTGCCTGGCTATGGGATTGCAGTTCCGGGTCATCGCTAAGTTCGGACATGCGGAAAATCTCCGGCCTAATAAAAACAAATGGGTTATTGGATGAAAGCGGAATCATGTAAACAAACCGATACATACAGGAGAGGAAGCACGTATGGGAACATTAAGGGTGCTTGGGGGCTGTAAAATGAGACCCATAGCCACCGCAACACTAACAGTGCTCAAATATTCTATTTGCGGCACAGGTGCAAAGATAACTCACATGATAATCCAACCTTGTCATACTATGACTCTATGTTGAGTATTGGTTCCAGAGGAGGACGGAAGACTTACTGCGGATTGGTTGACCCGAGGCGGAGGAAGGCGTTGCTCCTTCCACTCTGAGAGCTTAGATGCGAGCGCTGAGATATCTGACAGATAGGGGACATGCCTATGAAGACATCAACCCTAAGTTGCGGTTGTGCGGTCAAGGTGGGAAAAGGGAAGACGTGCCGAATGAAAAGGGGGTCATCAGTTGTTGCAGCAGCGCGCAGGAAATCGTCGACCGATGAGTAGCACGGTCTCCAACGCCTCGTTGCGATCAGGTATAGATTTGCAGAAATGGAAACCCTGACCTAAAATAGTAAAAGTCAATAAGGGGACGAGCGAGCAGGTTTGTATGAGGCTACCTCTGCGAAGCTGACATCCATTCCCTCGAGGAGAAGGGAAAAATATCGGTCGAGTAGGGAAATATCCCGGTATCCAACATTGTCCAAGAAGCATCCCAAGATCGAGAGGGTTTTTATCACTGACCGGAGCCAGTGAGGTGTGATAGGGCAATGATGTGATTCTTACATACTCGCAAAAGCAGAATCGCTGTGGAAATCGAGTGGCAATGAGAGAATCCAATCCGATAGAGTAGGGACACGTCGCGGGTCTCGGCCTTCCAACAGTGCCTTCATAGGGGAGTTTGACGGCCGTCAACTCAACGACTTTGGACATACTCACGGTAATAGTAGCTTCCCAAAAACCAATAGTATCTGGTTTGATGTTCGTGTATATGCGGTCTAAACGCGAAATTACCCAAGACCATAGCTGGTCAAAGCATTGCTTGGGCCAGTTCTTCGCACCTATATTGTCAACGGCTTAGCCTCATTCTGGGTTATTTTAATCAAGTGCTGGCATACCACGCGTGATTCCTGCGAGCACTTCAGCTGCGGCCCGTTGTTTGAATCGATCCGCATCCCACAACAGCTGTTCTGCAGAATTCAGAATGTTCTCGAAGCTTTCACCTTGAGACATCTTAGCTGTACCACAACGTGAGTGTCCAGAAGTGTTCTCGAAGGCGGAATGTATTACCAATTGTTTTGATGAATGCAACGTTGTCCGTTCGAAGCTCTGGAGAAGTTACATTTCGACTAGATTCTTGACCCCACAACACCATTAATTTCTCGAAATACTCAGATTGAGCGACAACTTCTCCAATGGCATCGAGGGCCACTTTAGATGCAGGATCCCATGTGATGGGCGGGTCTCCAGCGGGAACGGGTGTATATGCCTTGGTTCCAGGCGCCCATGTAACGAAACCAGAATATTGTTTATCGATATAGAGTGCCCTGCAAACATTCGGATGTCAATGACATTGTCCGAAATTCAACACCGAGATCACGCTTCGTGGTGGCTTACTCATCCTTGATCGAAGGCACCTTATTTACGTAGGTGTGGAAATCATGATCGCTTTTGATCGGCACGTATTTTCCAACGGGACTTTCCCACCCGTCCAACCAAAGGTCGGTTGATGTTCGCGAATACGTACGCATCTTGATCATACTTAATAATTTTACGACACCTCTAACGAGGGTTGCTTAGTCCGGGTTTAATTCAACGAGAGGAAAACACCGACTTCTGAGCAATTGTTCGTAGCGGCGGATGTGGACTTAAGGTGTGATTGATGAAGAGTCTGGCCACGTCGGGCGCAGGAACAACATCTCTGCGGAGAAGTCCATTCAGGAATTGAAGGGCTAGAAGAGTGTATCGCCACTGGCACGGTGTCAGTAACGTTGCTACAATTAGCACCAGTACTTACGTGTGTAGTTGGTCTGAGTGCAATTTCTGCAATACCCGATATCTGTATATGCGATTAGTATATGAAAACTCCGTACGTATAATGTGAGGCTTACGGTCTGGGCATACTTTCTTTCCCGAGCTTCAGCTCGCGCGACAGACTTGTGGAGAGCCTCACTGAGGAGATCTTGGTCGATCAGCTCAGGAGATAAGTCTGCTCTCAGTGCATCAACGGCCAGTTTGACTTGAGGAGCGCCCTCAGTGAAGGCGTCTGTCCTTGTTGTTTCTTCTGCTAGATTGGTAATTGCATCATTTGCAACAGAGCTGACCAACTTCTGGATGGAGGGCTGGTGGGGACATAGGTTATCCATAGTCGTAATATGTGACACTTAGCACAGTACCTTCTCCTGGTGCTGGCACTCAAGCAATGCTATAAGGTACCGACCATACAGATCGGGGTCTTTAGGGTCTTTGGATCAAGGATATGAGGACTGGCCCAACGGAAGTCACACGGATGGCCTACCAGCGATGGCATATACGGCTGCATTCCTGTTAGCAATGGTACGGGGAAGGACATATCTGGGGACCCAACCTATTCCTCTGCTCCATAAAATATACAAGGCACCCTTCATGCGGTCCGGATCGGATCCCTTTGTAAGCGCATCGAAGATCGATGGAAGGATCAACTTAGTTGATCTAACGTAGTACTGTGAAACTTGAGTAGAAGCAACTACGGTATGGTGTGAGGCTTACTCCGCAGACATGACCCAGAACAGCTTGTGCATGCCTACTTCAACTCAATAAAAGTCTCTGAATGATGACCGGGAAGAATCCCGCACCTTCGGACCCTTGTATACGGCGAAAGAGATAGGTCCAGGAGATCTCTGATGAGGTGATTGTCGAGCTCAGATCGTCGCCGATATAACGCATGCATGTATACTCGTCCACTGTGGTAGACGAGAGCACGTTTAAGGTGGACAAGGCGCGAGTTCTCTTTCTGCCTACTCCATGCTCGATTGAGTCTACAGAGGGCACGTCAGGATTATCTCGGAAATGACAAAAAGAGCATGAAGTCACTGACTCCCGAGCAGTAGCATAACTCTTTTGCAAGTTATCAAAGTCCCCTCTGCTAAGAGCATAGTCCAGCATATAAGTGTCGATACCTTTAACCACAGACATAACCGCGTCTATGTGGTCTTCGCCCTCATGCTCCTGCTTAAGGGCCATAGCCGCGCCATGAAGCACTCGACCAAGCCGTAGACGCTGGCTGTATGCCATTTGGTGCCGCCTCTCCCCTGGATCAGAAAGTGCAAAGCCGGCCTGAACATCGATTGTCTGGACAACAAGACGCTCGACCTCTGAGTTCAAATTTAATCCCGGTTCTACTACGCTCTTCGGAGGTTCCTTGCAGAGAGTGGGCAGGCCTTGCCATGCAGATCTGGCGATATGCAGATACCTGTGCCACGTTTACTTAGTTATTTTACACCTGCGAAGACGTTTCACCCCAACGTACCGACAGAAGTCGTTCCGAGCAACACCATCCCAGGAACTGGCAGTTGGTAGAAGAGCTTCAAGCTTGTCCAGTGCAGGGGATACGATGCTGTTCAGAATCTCAAGTATGAAAGAGATCTCATCATCTGATGGGACTGCAACAAGATAAGGCCCTAATGCATCGAATGAGGGAGTTCGTGAACCCACTATGCCACTCGATCTTGACATCCTCGACCTTATGAAGTCTTCCCCAGTGGGAGTTATGATCTCTGTCGAATTCTCGGTTGTTTCTGTCAGTCAGCCGAAAAGATATGTTCAGCGTAATAACCTACCTTCACTGTTCCATTCATCAGTGTTTACAAACCGCGCATTGAGAGGATACACTCCAACAAGCGTACTTAGCACGCGGTGTACGAGGCGTCCAGTACCACTGTACCCTCTCTCGTTGAAAGTCTTGTCTGCGAGTAAAGATAGAAGCTCCATGATATCATCTTTATGCTTGAGAAGCTGGAAAGGCAAAGTGGGACATCAGGGAGGCTTGTTTATTTCACTCAATTCATACATACCGCAGTGCCATCATGACCGAAACATCCACGAAGAATAGACATGTCTACACACATCAATCAATGAGCGAACGATCTGAGAGCGATAATACCGCACTCCAGTGTAATGTGGTGTCAGAGGGAATTGCAATATGGCTCGAAGTTGTTCGAACACTCGAAGCCCCATGTTTCAGTTCATCCTTGATCTGTGACAGACAGAAAGGTAGAAACTTGTCAATCGTCTTGGTAGGATGCGCCAATGCAAGACTTGAAATAAGCTGCCCAATCGCTTTCACGGCGTTTGACTTCGCATTGGTTGTGACGTAGTCATACACAAGCTTAAGGACCAGATCGAAGAGTGGGTCTGAGAGGTGAAGGCAGATAAGATCTAGCATGCTCTTGATCGACCTGACTACGCTCTCTTCTTGCTTTCCACCAGTCGTGTTCTTCCTGCCACCTTCTTCAGGCAGATTTTCGTACAAGGACAAAACGCGGCGAAAGAGAGATGTGACCCAATCTATAGCGTCTATTAATGGGCCCGTCGGGTAACTGATTGGTTGGTTTGGTACGCACCAGCGAATCCAGCCGTGCTCTCACGAACCAGTGTCCGCTCTTCAGCTTTAGTCAGTGTCGGGGGACATCCCAGCTCTGTTCCATCCGGAAGCCGTACTTCTCCATCTACATCCATATTTTCTCCCGGCGCATCACTAGAGAAAGATAATCCTGACTGAGTGGACGAGAGGTCTCCTATTTTTATGTTCTGAACGACGGCAATGATAAACATAGTCGCGCAGACCGTTTTGGCAGGGTCATTCTTCGGGTGTGGGCCATCAGCAGCGGCTACCATTACGATGACAATAATCAACTTACAAGGTCAATCCCTGGGATACACATCTCAAGCAAAGGCAAAATATGTTTCTGACCACCTAACCAGATCTTCTCTGAAGACAAGGGGAGTGACACGCTTGCAAGCATGCTCAGGACAGCGGTTGTGCGATGGGTTTCGTTGACCACTTCTAGTCCACCGTAGGCGCGCTCCAGTAGATCAGGCATGACAAGGGCAGGCTCCACGAAGGCTAGAGAACGCAAGGCACTTTGAGCAAGCCCCATAGATATAGGGTCTTTGGAAAACATGGCTAGTAGTGCGGGCGTCCGCAGGACCAGAACAAAAGCTTTACGGATAGCAGGGGTCAACCTGTGTGTCTGAAAATGGATAGGTTAGTCATCCAGAACCACGACGAAAGGCTGGAGGCGGACAAGTGGAGTTTTACAGTTCGATAGCTGTTCTTCGCCCCAGCGCTTGCAGAACTCCGAGGTCAAAGAACGGAGGAATTGGGTTAACTAGAAGGGGCGAGATGGGCAAGCAGAAAGAAAGGGTACGACATGCATGCGTACACTCAGGGACCACAACCCCGAATTCGAGGGGTGGAAGAAGGATTCAGTACTCGTGATAAACTTCTCCAAAGACTCCATCGCTTTCGAACCGGCGAGATATCCAACTTGACGTGAAGGAAATCTTCCTTCGCCTTGTGAAGGCGAAACTTCAGAGCGGACGGGTCCGTCGACAGCCATCGAGTACACCATGATTTTTGCGAGGGAGGCTGGACGGGGAATCAGCCTTGTTCTGATAGCAAACATGGCCGACTCACAAAAACGGTTGGTAGCCTTTCTTATCCTAAGACTGGAGGGGCTAGCTTTCGAATCCGCATACACCCCTGTAGTACTAGCACCCTATTCATGAAAGGAGTTTAGCGTCGACTTGGGCTATATGCTGATAGCACACACCCGGGTTGCTCCTACTGGCACATCTGTGGACAGTAGGGGTTAACACTGCCGCGACGAGAATCCACCGAACGTACTCATTGATCCCAAAGCTTTGCCCATGAGAACGGTCCATTCAGTTGCACTCCAAATGCCGACGTCTTTCCGTTGTGCACCACCCTCCGCTCCCGCGGTTCCAGCAATCCCAGCAACATGCTCTTCGGACAACTCTCCCATAAATTCGATTAGTCTGTCATCTAGTAGCGATGAATTGAAAGCTTCCCAGATCTTGAAGATCGTCGGAAGGTACAGGTGAGTATGGGTTGGTGGAAGAAACGAAGTCATGACTGGGATCATTGTCAAATATGTCTGTAGGATATGAAATTAGAAATTAGAGAACACTTGCTGCTAAGGACTGTCAACATACGTCTTGAGTAACAAAGGGGATGAAAATCTCGAGCATCTCCGGTATATCACTTGCTGGATAGTAGTACCTAGACCTTTCAGCCACGTAGAGAAATATATTCACAATATTGCGCCTGTAACACCCCTGTGAGGACCTATGATACACTTAGCTAACGATTGCTTACGATGGATCCTGAAACCTCGTTTTGAGCCAGAGTTCCTTCTGCAGAACCCGCCACAGAGGTTTCCAAGGAAGCTGCAAGTCTTCTGTCTCGAGTTTTCGACGCGCATCTGACTTGCCAGCGAGCAACCTAGAGAGCATGTCGGCCCAGCTCCGAATTAAACGTGGCTCGATGCCAGGAAGGATGCAAAGTTCATAGTACAGCCGCACGAGCTTGGCACGAATACGAACAGGCACGGGATAACGCATGAGCAACCAGCTAAAACAATTAGTACTTAGTAGAGCTTAGCATACGCCGCGTTGCACAAGCGTACCATTGTAATACGCCATCCCAAGTGGCAAGCACAAGCCAGTTCTTTGCCTCAGCACAGATGGCTATTCTATCAAGAATAAACTCGAGTCGCGCATGCATATCTTCCACCGATTCGGCATCGTAAGGAAGTGAAGAAAGGTAGGTTTTGAGAGAGGCACGCTGCTTCTCCATAGCCGCTTGTTCGCGTGGCAGATCAGTGTTTTCTATGGCGGGTGAGTCCGAGGCTGTAGAAACTTCTTCTTCCTCCATAGCAAAGGACTGCAAGGTATAGAAAATTGCTTCTGAGGAGGGATCAAGTGACTGTGACATGTCAATGGTACCATCCATCGTGGAGGCTAAATATTGGGATGATAGTTTCAGGAAGAGAAGGGTGCGAACCACGAAAGCTATTGGTGCACTTATATGCTCTGGGATGCGATGACGACTCCTTGATGACGCGTCGCGGACTAGCTAAGCTAATGCACGCAAATGGAGCAGCTACGTTACTGGGACAGACAGACCCGAGGACGCGTCAGTCAGTCTATGATAGATCTCCCGGGCCGATTCAGGCTGTTTGCCGTCCATCACCACGTCAGTCATCTGTCATCATATCCCCGTCCAGTTCCATGCTCAATCCCAGAACAGGGAAACCCGGTCAAGCCACAACGAAGCAAGGCACGTCATGATACTACGCCGCATACTCGTCTCGACTTTGTCTCGTGATAATAAACCGCGTCTCTCCTATTTCCAAAATGCTAGTCTTCATCGATCTCGTGGGTCAAGACCCATCACGCTAGGCGCCGCGGCCCTAGCATTATCAACTGCCGTGGGCCTTGTATACCTCGACTCTGACGCCGTTCGGAACAAGGAGAGTACAGTAGGTGTGGTGCATCCTATATTCGTCGCTGTCTTTTTTGCCCAACCCTATCCAGTTGAACCAGCCACGTCCATCGGGTTCCCAACTACTCTCCAAATACCATCCAAGGGTGCTCTTCCGGAATTCACGCTACTCGGCGTGGGCGTGGGCGTTGTGTCTTTCTTGAAGATAAAGGTCTATTCCTCGGCGTTCTACGCCGATCTTTCCAATCCCAATTTGAAGGTCACTGTCCGTTTCGAGCCTAGTTTACCATCTCTACTGACATATGACTAGATACCATCATCCGCAAGTCCGGAAGAGAAATTGGAATACATCGTACGCAACACGTCGTGTGTCCTTCGCATAAGTGAGTTATTCTGTCGTGCTGGCCCGCGTGTTTTCCCTGTGACGAACGTGTTTGATGCAGTCCCAACGCGCAATACAACCTACAGTCACCTCCGTGATGGATTCGTTCGAAAACTGCAAACACGACAACGGGTCGCTCACCAAGCCGGAGAGTTGTCCTCAGAAGAGCAGCTCACGCTCCAAGGGCCTATTTCCCAGCTGAGAACTGCGCTCCCAAACGCGCCATTCGTGAAAGGTGCTTCGTTGGATCTCATGATCACCCCTCCGGACCCAAAACAGTCTCGTGCCCTCATCCTTCGCGACCTTGGCGCCGTCCAAAGTGAGTGGGTGGCGCGGGAGCTCATAATGTCGTTCTTTGATGGGAAAGGCACCAGCGTTGCAGTATGTTTGCACATCAATACCACGATGGTTTTCAATCTGATCAGGTTTTTCAGCTTATGCGGTCCGTCTTGGATAGGGTCGCGCAACTCTGAATGTACATATAGCACAAATCGTGAAGGGAAACAACGCGCATGGGGCGCCAGAGTCGGCCTGGGCTTCATTTTGTGGCTCTATCGGTCGCTAGATAGCCACCTCAGGAAGGAAGGTGTAGTCAAGGCCTTTTATTCCTATCTTGGCTTACCCTTTGGGTGCAAGTACGTAGTCTGCGCAAACCCCTGCATAATTCATCTGAGCCTTGAAGTTGACCATCGCATCTATTATTCACGATCCGAACCTGAGCTGTTTAATTGCAGGGCATCGTGATCATGAGACTGTCCAAACTTCAATATGCCAATGATATCTGAACAGCGCCCCGTCCACCACGTCCGCTCGTCGTGACAGACTTACAACCAAGATTTCATCCATGCGCATAATGTATGCATTGCGTGGATATCTTTGGGTGTTTCGTCCGCTTCTATAGTAGGACATTGTATCCCCAAACAGCTGTTCCAAGTGAACGATGTGGTTCATATTTTGTTGGCGTGTTTGGGATTCATCACGTGAATGGCGAATGCTCCCGCCCCACGCCTTCAAAACCTGTGCTTAGGTAAACCTTACTTGACTGTGAGTCGGACAGTGACAGGGCGAAGACCCAATGAGTCATGGCATCATGGCATTGTGGACCATTTATCGATTTATCCTTAGAGAACACCGTAATGAGACGCTTCATCTGGTCTTTTCAGCGTTCCAGCAGTTGTGATAGGATACATACTCGAGGTTTGAAACGATTACCACGCGGGGGAATGTAAACAAGAGGCACGACAACCGCTACCATGACATACTGCGCTCGTTCACCGAGCATGCCAAAAACGGTGTGATCTGCCGGATTTTGCGCCAACGAATAATAAATGACAAACTCAGATTCTAGCTGTCAAACGGTGTTTGAATATGACGGCGATGGAAGACGGTGCTGGTTTTAGAGCCTTCTTTGAAGACTCGCATTGGCAGGTGTTACATTCCCCAGAAAGGGGCGCTATCCGTACCCCGAAGAATTCAGGGCCGCCAAGACTAGCACCGTACTTTAGTATGACTTGGCGGCCGCGCTGCCCTGCAAGGATTGATACAGAATGGTCTCTAGATCCGATCTTTTTGTTTTCTCGTCAACCCACGCTACTACGCGAATTACCTGGAAGGCTGCCATCAAGGAAGCGTAATGTAAGTGTGTCCAAGCGGGATTTATCGGCGCAGAGAAGCAACGGTGGCGTGATGGGGACTTTCGTCCGAGTCAGGTGGCCTGCAAATCCTCAATGCGCCCGCCGTTCAGGGCAAAATATCCTGCTCCGACAGTTCTGGGCGCAACGATGATCTGAATCGGGGTTAAAACCCCGTACATTGGTTGATGGTTTTATTTTTAACACAGACCGACAAAACTTGAAATACCTTATCTACTAAGAGTCCTTACACTGAGTCACATTTTGCACACGGGGGCGCAAATAATGGGGGACAAGGCCCCATATCTATGGAAGCACGGCCTTTCGAATAGTTCTCAAGAGCCTGGGCCTGCGAAAACGTACGTCAACCAAATGACAATCGGAAGAGACACGGAACATGCCAAGACGTGCCTCGCGGAGGCCATGACATGACGTGACGTGCGGAGTTGAGTTTAGTTCGATGACTTGGGAGAGTACTTGACGTGACCCGAAGAACATTTGCTGTCGATCGGGGAGTCTGGAGTTCCCATGAGCATAGCACTTTTTACATTGCGGATCATTCCTCTCACCGATAGGGACGAACTCTCCATCAAGGAGCGATCCTCTGAGGTAGAAATAATAGCTGATCTGGAGCGAGTTGCCGGTGCATTCAATGGCCGGAGTAACCTACGAACAGACTCGATTAGTCCGACGGTCGAGCTAGGAAGGGTGTGCAACGGACCCCAGAGGCATCCCTTATCGCCGCAATCACGTCGTCAAGGTCATACGTCCTGCGGGTGGTGGGAGTGATGCCTGCCGACGCGAGCCAGTCATAGGTAGGCAACCTCTGGAACAGCTCAACGATCCGCTGGAAGTACGCGACAGCCTCGGCTCCCTGAGGGCTGCCCGAAGGAAGGCAAGAAGGTTGCAAAGTGTTATAACAAGTCCCGTGGGTCCGCCACTCGTGCTGGAACGCCGTCAGTTGCGGAGACATGAATCTTATTGCGTGCCATACCTCCCAGAATTGCTCAGTTTGGTGCTTGTTATTGATCATGTAGCTTTCCAAAAATGACCTGGTGTCACTCGCGCCTTGTTCATCCAGGAGCTGAATCCACGCGACACTTCAGAAGGGAAAAGGACAAATAGACAGGACGTACATCACCGATGTTACCATAATTACGCCTAGGGTCGCAGTTGTGCTCAAAGGAGCCATCGCAGCTGCGGAAGAACCGCGATCAGAGAGTTGTCTGTTTCTGGGAAACGACCATGCATACTTGTCCGGCCAAAGACCTGGGGACCCTGATGAGCGGACCAGAACACGTAAACAAAAAGGACAGATAACGAACCGTGAATTGTCCAGCTGTTGGAAGGGCCAATGGAGGGGCGGGTATCCCAGAACTGACACAACCCGCGCCCATGTTCATTCCACGGAAACTCGGTTCGCTACCCTGTCAATGGACGTACCTGTGTTTGGAGCAGCAACCCCTTAAAACGTTTATCAGTATCGAGCGCCCAGGGACTAGGGTTGGGCGTGACGCACCCCTGGGTACTCGTAGCAACAAGCATTTTGCGGGGGTGAATCAATACTGCAGGACGGCGGTCCAGCTGTACCACAGTCCGAGGTTGCTGAATTACCGTTACCGAAGAGGATTGCAGACGTGTTGAACACCCCAGAATCCTGCGCGGACACCACAGCGATCGCCGCGTTGGCAAGAACAGCAAGGAGTGCAAACATTTCGCCTGGGTGATGATGTTGGAAAGAGCTCCAATCCTTTGCAAATCCCATGACAGGTGGTCTTTTATAGCGGAAAAGGATATGAACAGCGCTTGTCCGCTGTCATGGTGGGCATTCTGGGCAATTCCAAGGGTCAGACCGGTCAGGCCTCAGGCCTCAGGTCGCACATGGAAGACCAAGACATGCGCGCGTGATTGAATTAAGGACCCGGGCCTGGGAATAGCCTGAGGGTTAATACGGCAAGAGACACCGCTGTGACAAACGTGCACGTCCATTCGCAACATTCAACATTTGTACAGCCGGACCGGGTGTGCTGATCAGTCACCGTATTGCAGTGGCCCGAGGCCCGAATGTATGAGTTGTGGAACTGTTGCCGAGCCCATCAACGTGCATCACAGGCTGAGATGCTTCTCTATCAATGGAAGAGCCAAGTTTGCCCATCGCACGGACTGATCATGAAGCTGTCACTCTGTCGTCCAAATGGTCCTCTGGGCACTTGCCTGTCACGATGCTGCAGACGGCACAGAGCACAAAATTAGCCTAGTCTGTCGGACATGAGAGTATAAGGCTTCTTGGAACATATGAATTAGCTCTCATAAGCAGTCAAGAGTCCCGTAACGCAATGACGGCGAATGGATCCAAACCTTTG
>Ga0307510_10003481_pt1 | contig 18334 bp, 14 predicted proteins | sample 12_EM_MG_FD_207224 | JGI IMG/M metagenome (GOLD analysis project Ga0307510, IMG submission 207224) | Populus trichocarpa ectomycorrhiza microbial communities from riparian zone in the Pacific Northwest, United States - 12_EM | ecosystem: Host-associated > Plants > Roots > Unclassified | place...
AGACAATGAACCTGGAAGTCAATCATTGCATGTTCATGGATGCTTACCTCAAAATACTCAATAAGCTTGCTTGAATTCTGACCCAGCTCTCCAGAATATATTATTTGTCCTCCTCGTTTCATCAAAATGAGCTGCAAGAATTATTATTTTTGATAAATAGAAGGACCATAAGTAATATCAAGAAATTTAATTAGTCTTGCACTGACAGTTCCTAATTAACCACTTAGAGTGCTAATAAATTTTACTTTTGATTGATCACACATTTTATGCTTAATCGTTTACATGTGACCCATAATCAATGGCTTTTCTCACCCTGCAAGAAATCAGGCAGCTCACTAAAGTTTTCAGATTGCTAAGATTTCGTTTTTGATATTGCATACTGCATATTTTCATGTGTACATAGCCAATTACCTCATCAAATGCCTCAAAAACATCAATACTTGGCTGGTGAATTGTGCACACAACTGTCCTGTTTGTATTAACAATGTTCTTTGCAACTCGCATGACGATTGCAGCTGCTCTGGCATCCAGACCAGAGGTGGGCTCATCCATGAATATTACAGATGGATTGGAAACAAGTTCTACGGCAATAGTTAGCCGTTTTCGCTGCTCGGTCGATATACCACTAACACCAGGGATGCCAACTAATTCATCTCTGATTTCACCAAGCTCAATCATCTCAATAACTTCTGCTACAAATTCCTGCAGAAAGAAATGATGATAATGCGTATTTATGTGTATATGCTACTACCAAATGCTAACGTGAGAAGAACCCCTGAATACGCCCTAGAGATGCTCTCACAACAAAACACTTCATATCTAAAGATCAATTATTTTCCGTTAATGAGAACACTGATCTTGTCACTGTTTATTCTATATATTTTTCAATTTGAGCTTAAGACTTTAGCTGGTTTTCTCAGGCTGGAATCTTGTGTTCAGCTACAGAAAATGTCATTATTTAAAAATAGAACAACACTAGTAGTTCAAATTAGGCATCTTACAGATCTTGTCCTATTGTCAATCTGAGCTGGCAACCGCAACCAAGCTGAGTACATTACTGACTCTTCTACTGTAATCTGTGGAGAATGAATATCTGTTTGTTCACAATAACCAGATATTCTAGCATACGTCTTTTGGGCTTTAGGGTACCCTCCAATTCTTATCTCGCCTTCAATAATGCCACCAGTTTTTCTTCCAGAAAGAACATCCATTAGTGTTGTTTTCCCAGCTCCACTAACACCCATCAATGCCGTAAGAATCCCAGGTCTGAAGGCACCAGTGATATCATGAAGAAGCTGCAGCCTTTTTTGTGGAAGACCTTGCTTTCTTAATATCTGAGTGACACGTGCATGGAAATCAATAGGCATCAACTATAACTACCAGCCAAGGAAGTCCTGTGTTGATGAGTTGTACTTACCTTAGGAGTGTCGACAAAATATTGCATATTCTGAAAGGATATTGTTATGGGCTCGAAAGGCAAAATCATTTCTGCAAAACAGATGAAATCACTATGGATGTTGCAGTAAAATAGAAAAAAAAAGAGTTCATCTGTTTTGTTTGTTGATTAATATCCATCATTTTCAAGGAATATCAAATAAATGGCAACAACAAATAATTATTACTGATTTTCTCCATTTCTGCGGCAGGTTTTGGTGTTTCAGCGCGAGGAAAGTCGCTCAAATCTTGTTTTCTCTTTAGAATATTGGAGAGCTTTTCTTGAGAAATTATGGTCCGAGATCTCCGAGGGGCTGCAAATTTCAAGTTTATATAGATGAGCATGAGGAGTCAATTTGTTATCCATCCGCATGATAATATGAAACTTACCTTTTGAATAACTGAGGGCGCAGGTGAATCCAATGTTGAAAATTATCCAGAATCCAATTAATGCTCCTAAAGGTATCCAATAGAAGTATTCATTGAAGTATAGTCCCCGGCTTTCGAGAATTTTCTGACCTAATGTAATATTGGAAGATGAAACCTGCAAGAGACAATTAGCAGTGAACAACCACAGCAACAAGTATTTATTGAGAATTTAACCAAAGTAGAAGTCGGGTTTCACCTTTTGCCACCTCGGAGCAAGGAATTCGTTTAAAGATGCACCGATTTCCGCATATGCCAGTGGAGAGAGCCAAAAGCCCCACCTCAACCAAGAAGGTAACGAAGCTGCAGCAAAGAAAGCGTTTGATTTAAATGGCTAATTTATGCAAACCTTGTGCTAAAAGTCACCAAAGGGCTTACGTTGTCGAATTACAAATCCACCAAATAGAAATGTGATTAATATAATGAAAAGAGCGAATGTTGATGCAATAGATGGATTCCGAACTATGGAAGCAATCAGACGGAACATTGATACAGACACTTGATGAACAAGGAACAGAAGAAAGAAGTGGTAGAAAAACCTGACAGTCATTGAAAACAACAAGAGTTAGAAAAGAATATAGTTTTCATAATAGAAATGACATATGTCCGCAACAAAACACCTTTCTGGTTCAGGACTGAAACCAATAACGTAATAGGTAAGAGCTGTCCAAAGAAATGCATCTAGCAATGAAAACGGAATCTTTAAAATGGCAGCTGGAACAGAATAAGCCCACGCAGGATAAAAGTAGAAATCCCTTTGCTTGTAGAAAACTGCTATTCTTTGTATAGTCAATGACAATTCGGTAATCCCATTGCACATTAATCTAATTAGAGCATAAAACAAGGAACCCATGTATAGGTTGCCGTCGACCATGTCAATATTCATTCGACTACGTATGAACACTGTCATTGTAATTAATGCAGTGACCACGAGCTGCATGAAGAAAACCCAATAACAACTTGCTGATTAGTTAAGAGTGTCAGGTAAAAATATGTTGATAATCCAGTCACAATTAGTCTTTACCTGTACTGATTTGAATACATGAAGAGACAAGTTTCGCTTCATAAGAAGCCATTCTCTATCCATACAAACTTTGAATAGTTCCCATTTTCTTAAGGAGTAGATGCTGAATGACAGAGCATTTTTATGACTTTCAGATTTCTGTATAGGCCTGGAGAGCTCCCCTTCTAGCTTCTGTCCCACATGAAATTCCTGGAAATTCTTTACAAGCATATCGATGGAAACATAACTATGAGGTTGCTGTTTATGATACCAGTACTGTCCTTGATCCCTTTCAGAAACTACCTGCGGATAAGTAAAAAAATGTCCCGCTGAAAAAGTATTTTGGGGCAAATGTTCTTGTAATGTGAAATGAATTAAGCAAGGTTACGTACTTCTTGGAGGAAGTCAGCAATGCCCTTTCGTGGTGGGCACCTAAAACCACAATGTTCAAAGAACTCCAGAACGTTGTCTCGAGGCCCATGGTATACTATCTCTCCCTCTGCCATTAAAATAATGTCGTCGAAGAGATCAAAGATCTCAGGAGCTGGCTGAAGAAGTGAAACCAACATGGTTGATTTTGTTATGTGTGCCAATTGTTGCATGCAGCTAACAATCTGGAAGGTGGTTGAGCTGTCTAAGCCATTGGATATTTCGTCCATAAAGAGCGCTTTTGTTGGACCAATTATCATTTCCCCTGGCAGAAGAGAGTAACAGAGATTTTAATATCCGAAGAAATGGATTTCCTGTAACACCTAGCTCTAGTGCTCTACAAATCTCCAGCAGAGGCTTTTTTTCTTTTTGCTATTTCTATAAATATAGGATCGTCAATGTTCTTAAACACAATTAGCTGAAAGGTTTCTCAACAAGTATTAATTATTTAAACTTTGCAATTCACACAACCTGTTGTTAGCCTTTTCTTTTGACCACCTGAAATTCCTCTCCTCATTGCATCTCCCACCATTGTATCAGCACATATGTCCAGTCCAAGGATCTGTAATGCCACAAAGAATAGAATCTGTAGTCAATGGAGAGGATAGGAGCTTTCGCATTGATACTTCCTTTGTTATATAGAGAATCACCTTCAAGATATAGTCCGTCTGGAGAGTCCTTTTCAATCCTTCAACTGAAGTTGCCTGTTCGCAGAGATTGTCAGCTGAGATTGCTACCAGAAAGTAGGAACCAAGCTTCCTCAAATATGAGATCATGATAAAGAGTTAGTTTGTTTCTTATGTTAGCTTTACCTTCATGTAGGTATCTATATCCGGTTCTGGGACAATACCAGCTTCCTTCTCCCTTCTACTGATTTCTTTCATGATATCTTCAGCAGTAAAAAGCTGCTGTATCAGTTTAAGTCTCTAAGAAATGTTTACCATTACAAGATGTGGAGCAAACCTACCTTCTCTGCCCCCAATGCCTTGACAACGAGCAGAAAAGTCGAGGGTTTCCCTCACAGTCATTTCAGAAATGTGCTGGTCATATTGGCTTATGTAAACTGATGTCTTCTGAGGAACAAACTCATTGAGTTTGTAACCATTATACGAAATTTCCCCCTCGACCTATACATGAAAATCAGTTATTGTTCTATATCATATGTTTAACAATTTTTGATTTCATCATTATTTTCGTTCATAATTTCCCAGTTCATTCTCATAGTAGGTGACAGTTTTACAGAGATGGTTCATATTGATGTTTTATGGCATGGATTTTTATGCACAAGTAAGAGACCTTCAAGGACTGGTCAAGCTTCGCTGTAAGTGCCTGTAATAAAGTGGTCTTCCCACAACCTGGAGGACCAAGCAAGAGAGTCATCCTGCATGGAAAGTGAGTTTATGTATGAACTCCCATAAATATTAATCATAAGTTGGTTGCTCCTCGTTGCAGAAATTAGTACTGATCAAAACCGTTGGGAAACGTCATGAACAGATGCATTATTATGTGTGAACCTTGAGGGCTTGATGATGCCGTTGACATTTTTGAGAATTTTAATCTTGTTTCGTACCGACTTGCATCCCGTAATATTTGCAATACCCTGTCGATAGAAAATATTTCTTTCATTATCAGAACATGCAAGTGAGAGAAAAATAATAAAAATAAGTCAACCCAATAAATTAATGTACAGTGCATGGTGGACTTGAAGTTCCAATTTTAATTTTTCATTCACAGCACTCTTGCCGCTCCTGTCATCTTATGGTAAACGCAGTCAAGTTATATTTCTCCTTAAAAACGAAGTGTTTGAGCAGTGACTTTCTAATGCTGAAAGATTAGCTGATGCTAAACAGAGAAAAACAAGGAAAGATACTTGCCCCAAATGCAGTCTTGAGGGTGTTCCAAAGAGTAGGAAGGGGCTTTCCATGAACCACTTCATATTCCACCTCCACAGACAAATTCCGATATCTCACTTCCACAGTTGGCAATTCCAGACCCACCCTGATCAAGAGTAAATAAACATCGATCAGTACTGACAAAGATACATGCACATAAACATCCATGGATGTATCGTTTCCAAATAAATAATCAGTAGCTCTCTCAAGCTATAAGGTTGTAAATCTTGAAGAAGCACTGCAGTGCTATTCAGTGAATGCTATCACTTATGTTTCCGCCTCCTGCGCGCAGGAACAATATGGTAGAGAATAATATAAACTATATCTTAGAACCTCACTTAACAGGTTAAATTTTTGGGTTGAATTGGTTATTTGATACGGTATCAGAACCTTGATGACCAAGCAGTCACGAGTTCGAATCTCACCATCCTTATTTATTTGATAAAAATCAAGCACAGTGTAATGTGGGCCTGTGCAGTTTCAAGTCCAAAGAGCTTTCACTTGAGAGAGTATGTTAGAGAATAATATAAATTATATCTTAAGACCTTACCTAATAGTTTAAGTTTTTGGGTTGAATTGGTTATTTGACACAAATTCCTATTTTTCCTTTGAGCATATTTATTCACTATTTTAAATTTTATTTTCTCAATATATCTCCTTTCTTCATGTCGTATGCGAAAGAGGAACTTTATATAAAGATGTGGGGCTATAGAAGATCGATCGATGGTAAGTTACATGCTATCAGAAATTGCTGGGTGTCTTACTGGGGTTAAAGAGTGGATAGTGAGATTTCAAAGGTTGGATTAAGGAATCTTGAGAGGTTTATGAAACCTGGGTGATAGAAAAGAACCCTTATGTTGTCTTCGGTGATCTGTGGAGAGTTTATGAACTTACAACGTCAGGTGTGACGAGCTCACCTCTTATATAATGTACACACACAAACACATGGCCTCATGGTTTTGTCCCACGAAAAAGACACTTGACGAGTTTAATGCTTTTTAACCAATCATGTAACTCCAAGACACATCCACAGTGACTTGTAACACATCAGTGCATGCAATTTGTGGAAGCTAAAAATAATTTTATTTGGACTTATGCTGGAATTAAGGGACACTGCAAGTCACAATTAGAATACGCAATTACAGCATAAGCATAGTGGTTAGAAAATAATATAAATTATATTTTAAGATATTATTTAAAAGTTTAAGCTATTTGGTTGAGATGGTTCTTTGACATGGTATTAGAGCCTTGATGACTAAGTGATCACGAATTCGAATCTCACCACTTCTATTTATTTGATAAAAATAAAGCATAAGGTAATATGGACATGTGTAAGTTTCAAGCTCAAATGATTTTCATTTGAGGGGATGTGTTAGAGAATAATATAAATTATATCCTGGGATCTCACCTAAATTAAAGCTTAAGTTATTAGATTGACATGATTTTTTAAGAATATTACTGCCCTCTCATTTTGTTCTTTAAGTAATCTCCCTAAAAAACTTACGCTATAGATTGAAATGATTGTTTTTTTACTATTGTAGATATGAGAGATATGATCATATTACCCTTTCAGAACCCAACTTTCAGCTTCGTTCAGCAACAGACTAACAAATTAGCTCATTATCCAGCTTACATGCTTCAGGGAACCAAGAGATTGTCTTTTCTAGACGCTATTTAATGCTTAATTTTCATTCATGAAATCCAATTTAAACCTCGAAAGGATCGAACATAAGAAAAAAAACAGATAGTTCATTGCGAGTTGCATGTAAAGATAAAAAGAAAAGGAGAAAGAGAAGGAATAGTATGCTTTCTAATGAAATGATTCCGTTTCTTTGTTTCATACGCTAATGCACATAATCGATGTTCATACGTATAAGAAATCAAGAATAGAATAGCAGGGCAGGCAAGGTTCTTACTTGTCCATTCTTTCTTTAAACTTGCTTAACAGCCTGCAATTATCTTCCTCGATCTTCTTTATAAGTTTGTCGACGAAAACATGGCGTTCAAGAGCTTCAAGCTTGGTAACATCAACCACCCTCTTGCCTTCCTCTCCTTCGCCATCTTCCTTTTTGTCAAACAATGACAGCCTAAGCCGTCTAAAAGTGGGTAGTCTTTCAATGGCTGCCCACTGTAGCTCAATTTCATCTTCGTTTTCTTCCAAGCTGGATAAGGATGTTGCATCACAATTAGTTGCAGCACTACCAATGAAGCTTGGTGCATGGTTATGAAATGATGTCATGATGCTTTTCTCTGTCGACTCTTCCAACTCCATCCTCAGGGAATCTGTTTTATGGTCGTTACGTGTGACAGGAGCTGCCATTTGAACGTTACGTCTGCTCAGAACCCTGAGGAGCAAGCGTTCACGTGTAGATCAAATATGTAGAGACCTCAACAACCCTCCAAATATTTCTTAAGCGGTCACTAGCATAAATTGTCTTTCTTTTTCATTTTAGATTTTTTTTTAATTTTTCTTTTTTATTGGAAATTGAAAAACGATTTCATTTGTTGAGAATATAGACAATTTTTTTACCAATAACAAAAATACATTAATATTACAACTATTTTTCATAAAAATCAAAACTATAATTTATAATTTATCATATTCCTATTAATATTTTGTAATAATTATGACAATTTAATAATAAAATAAAAAAATCCTTATACTAGATTTTTAATAAAAACTAAATTTATAACACTAAATAAAAAAAATAATTTTAATTTTTTATATTGCTAAAACATTCTTATATTAGTGGCGGAGGTAGGGGGCTGGCAAGAACCCCGGACCCTGCAAGGAAATGTTTTTTCCAGCACCTTCCTTGTCAATATTTATAATTTTAATAGTAAAATAACTGAAATTTTAATCATTTTAAAATAATATTTTTAATTTGACCCTAGAAAAGAAAAAAAATTATGTTGTTCATATTTTTGTTCATTTGAAAAAATAAAAAAAAATTGTAAAAAATAAAACTGAAAAATCTATAAAATATATTTTTTTGAAACTTATACAAATTTGAAAAACTGAAAAGCAGTATTTTATAATTCTGGATAGATAAATATTGTATTTGAATATAAAGTTCAAGTTTTCTTTTTCTAACTTTAATTTTTTTTTAAATAAAAATACTAGTATATATATTTCTAAATAATTCCTGATTATTTTTAATTTTGCGGAGCACGTTTCTCTAGTGTGCTAGCAAAGAAAATCATGTCAAATCGGGCAGCCGTACTTCAATTCTCGTAACTTGTGTAGCTAGGGAGTACTTTAATTCTAGTAACTTGTGTAGCTAGGGTGGTTAGTTAATTTTTCCTAGAAACAAATTTCGATGCGCTTTTAAAATGTCTAGAAGGGCTGTCACAATATTATTATAATTTAATTGCATATATTTGACTTTAGATCTTTTAATTTGATTCAATAAAGAAATATGAAGATCAACATAGAATTAATATACAAGATTTAAAATAGATCGATAAAACTATACTTACTACATAGAGCGAGATTAGAGAGTAATTCTTTATTAATATAATAAAAAAAACTAGAATATTGACTCTCGTGAAGTCAGATATCACAAAAAAATAAAATAAAATAAATATCAATGAAATATTGATCTAGCGGTTAAAACATTGCTATATCCTACAAGAATAAGAACACAAATTCGATTCTTAGAAAACACACTTATTGAGAGAGACGGTCATGAATTCCGAACAAGAATAGTCTTATTTTTTAAAAAGATATAAAGATTTCCGGATAAAAATAAAAAAAATATTATAAAAAAAAATAAAAATTCAGGATGTGATTTCCTGAATTTCAGGTTATGCACTGAGGATGACGGTTGAAGTTATGATAACTAATATCTTTGGCTTACGTATGATGAGGTAATTAGCTCTTAAAAGAAAAGTCCCTATTTATTATCAAGGAAAAAAAATAATTAAAGAATAAAGTCACTAATTAATTTGTATTGGCCGACTTAATTTCAACATCGTGTGATTGGCTGGCTAATTCATTTTAAAATTAGGGCTCAGGTTGAGTTGCATTCTTTTTTTATTCAAGCCCCATCAGATTCCCTCCCTGCTGCTTTTCTGGTGATGGGAAGATGCTATTTGGATGACTTGCATTTATTAACCTAAATCTAAAATTTTAATTTTACATTTTTTTAATTATTTTAATTAGAATTTAATTTTTTATTTTTAGTTCGGCTAACCTGAAATTTTAATTTAATGATTCTCTTTAATTAAAACTTTCCAAAAATACATTTATTAAATTTAAAATATTTTAATTACAAAATTGATATTTAATACTTTCCGATCATGAAATTTGAATATTTTAACATTGTTTAATGGCAAATACATAATTGAATTAAAGGTGGGTGGCCTATCTTTGGCTCCTGTGTGATGATATATTCTTGGAAGAGATATTATCTATTACTTTTTTATTTAAAACTATATATTATGATTGAGTTATTATTAATCCAATATTTCAAAAGATAAATATATCATTAATTATCTTCGTACCAGAAACTTAAACAAGAATTATAGCTTGTTAAATGAAAAAAGCTTGACAAAACACTTTATAATAAATAAATATGAATAAAGATATTTCAGAGAGCAAATAATATTATTTTTTAACAGCATTAAAAGCTTAATTATGGAACTTCCATATCATTCAAATGGGAGTTTAATATCTTTTGTATGATCAGTTCTATTATTATTTTTTAAAATAATTATTGTAAAATATGGTTTCTAGAAATCGAACTTTTGTTTTTATTTTTGTAACGATATAACAGTGTTTTAACCACCGCTCCCAATAATTTCGATGGGCTTTAAAAATGCTTAGCAGGGCTGTCACAATATTATTATAATTTAATTGCATATATTTGACTTTAGATCTTTTAATATGATTTGATAAAGAAATACGTAGATTATAGAGTAATATACAAGAATTTTGCCTACTCCATAGACCAGAGAGTAACTCTTTTTTAATATAATAGAAAATAGAATAAGAACAAGAACAAGAAAACATATTGGCTACGCCACAAGTTAAATTTTTTAATATAACAGTAAATTTTTCTACTTGCAACCATAATTCAACGGTGTGCATTAAAAAAAAAAAAACCCATAATTAATTTTGCTTAACTAATATCTCTGGCTTACGTATGATGAGGTAATTAGCTGTTTAGAGAAAAGTCCCCTATTTATTATCAAGGAAAAAAAATAATTAAAGAATAAAGTCACTAATTAATTTGTATTGGCCGACTTAATTTCAATATCGTGTGATTGGCTGGCTAATTCATTTTAAAATTAGGGCTCAGTTGAGTTGCATTCTTTTGTATTCAAGCCCCATCAGATTCCTTCCCAACTGCTTATCTGGTGATGGGAAGATGCTATTTGGATGCCTTGCATTCGTCATGATATAAAATATATATGGCAGAATGCTTATTTTTAGTTTTGGTTAATCTAAAATTTTAATATAATGATTTTTTTTTATCAGAATTTAAAATTATTTATTATTAACTCAGCTAACATGAGAACTCAATCTAATAGTACTCTTTAATTATAACCAAAATATTTGTCTTCAGCTCGACCAACCTGAGATCTCAATCTGATGATCCTTTTTTATCAGAATCAAAATATTTGTCTTCTAGAAGAATTATATTCTCACAGCTATTCTTTTATACAATTTTTTTTGGCATCATTTTATTTTCTGAATGACTTATATTTTCAGCTCAGTTGATCTGAGATCTCAATTTGATGATTCTCTTAAATTAAAATTATTAAAGATATCTTGATTGAATCCACAATATTTTGATTGCAGAATTGATATCTTATACTTCCTGATTACAAGGTTTGAAGAATTGATATCTTATACTTCCTTATTACAAAGTTTGAATATTTTGATATTCTTATTGGAAGAAGGCTGAATATTAGCCGATTCTTTAGCAACAGTTATCTGATACGTAAAGGATTAATTATACCAATGCTTTTAGGAAAAAGATATACAGTCCTTATAAGATAAAGATTGACAATTAGATTGTTAGTTTCCTTTGTAATCATGGACTTCTATTCCACTTCTACTTACGCCTCTGCTGCGTTGTATATATATATGGCACATTACATAATAAAGATTACACTGCAATTCCAAAGCAGCAACTCTGTTATCATATTCTTTGTTCCTTCTTTTTCTACATGGTATCAGAGCAGCTTTCGATTGACCTGCATTTTACTTAAAGTTTTCTATAGAAGACTCTTCTAAATATGTTGGTGCTGATGACATCAACAAATTTTCTAACACATCAGAAGGAGAACAAAGTAATCCAAACCAACGTCTATGTTCAGTTTTGTTGAATGAACTCAACTATCTTCCTTGGTCAAGAGCTGTAACAATTGCTCTTGGTGGAAGGTCCAAACTTGGCTATGTTAATGGCCATATCAAGGCCCCCGACCCTTTCTCGCAGAATTATGAAGCATGGCAATGCAAGGATCAACTTGTCATGTCTTGGTTACTTAATTCTATGGAGAACAATATTGCTGAAATATTTAGTTATTCAGAATCTTCAATGGACCTCTGGGAGGCTGTGAAGGAGATGTATGGAAATCAAAACAAAGCAGCTCGTGTTTTTCAAATCAAAAGAGATCTTGCTAATCTGCAGCAAGATGGCAAGACTTATGTGCAACTACTTGGAATTCTAAAAGGTATGTGGAGTGAACTTGCATTATATCGACCTCATATTGTTGATGTTACAGTATTGAAAAAACGAGATGAGGAAGACAAGATATTCCAATTACTATCTAGTCTTGGTCCAGATTATGAAGACTTTCGAAGTCGAATTCTAATGAACTCTGATCTTCCATCCCTTGCGAATGTATGTGCTATAATACAGCGAGAGGAAGCTCGCAGAAAAATCATGAATCCAGAGCCAAGAATCACCTTGCCAGAAACTCGTGTATACGCTGTTACCAGACAGATGAAAAGTAATAAATCTTACAAAGGAAAACGACCAGATTTGAAGTGCACTCATTGTCATAATCTTGGACACACAATCGGGCGGTGTTGGATCCTTCATCCAGAATTAAAGCCTAACTTTGAAAATGAAAAGGGACTTCAAAAGGGTTATGGATATAAAGCTCACATTGCTGCTCGCTCTACTGATGATTCTTCTCCAAGTAATGTAGTGAACTTTTCTACCAACCCGTCTGCTCTTCTTAATGATTTTGCCAATTATCTTAAGGAAAAGGGTGATGCTAGCTTGACAGCCTCAAGCAATTCTGATTCTACAGCTATTCTTGGTAAGTTTGCTGGTTTCCTGGCAAACTCTGATCATCTATCCCAAGAGAATTTAGAAGGTATTTTGACTGCTTTTAAAACTACTTTAGTTGCTAGTACTGTGCATAATTTTTAGGTCATTGATTCGGGTGCCTTTGATCACATAACAAATAAAATGACTAGCTTACATCATTTCGAAAAAATCACTACTCCAACCCATATTTCTGTTGCAAATGGAAAACATGTCCCTGTCGAAGGTAAAGGGAAAATTAAGTTGCTCTCTGAAAATATTAAGTCTTTGGTTTTATATGTTCCATCTTTTCCATTCCAATTGCTTTCCATTGGCAAGGTCACCAAAACACTAAATTGTCGTGTTATATTTGATTCTCACCGAATTCTTTTTCAGGACCGCGCCACCGAGAGGATGATTGGTGAAGGTTTCTTTTTTCAAGGGCTTTATTATTTTTCAAATGATTCTAAGCGTCCTCAAATTTCTGCTCTTTCTTCCCTTAGTCAGGATCAAGTTTTATGGCATCAACGTTTAGCCCATCCTTCCGAGAATGTTCTTACAAAATTAATGCCCAGTCTAGATGCCAGAAACATCACTTGTGATACATGTCATCTATCAAAATCCACCAGACTGCCCTTTTCACCCTCTATGTCTAGAGCCAATGAGATGTTTTGAACTTGTACACTCTGATGTTTGGGGACCAACTATTGAATCCTTTGATGGCTACAAGTATTTTGTTACTTTCATTAATGATTTTTCTCGTGTAACATGGATATATCTTTTAAAATTCAAAAGTGAGGTTGTTGATGTTTTTAAGGATTTTCATACGCTAGTCATAAATCAATTTTCTACGAAACTTAAAATTCTTAGATCTGATAATGGCACTGAATACATGTCTCAAAAAATGATACAGTATCTAGCTTCTCATGGCATTTTACATCAGTCTAGCTGTGTTGGTACACCCCAACAGAATGGGGTAGCTGAACGCAAAAATAGAGATCTGCTAGAAAAAACTCGAGCCTTGATGATACAAATGCATTTTCCCAAAACTTTTTGGTCTCAAGGAGTATTATCTGCTGCATATATTATTAATCGGCTACCTAGTCGAGTGTTGTTTTTTAAATCACCACTTGAAGTTTTGCAGAAACAATCACCTGATGTATCACATTTAAGGGTGTTCGGTTGCATATGTTTTGTGCATATTCAGGCTTCAAATCGTGATAAACTTGACGCAAGGGCTGCTAAGTGTATTTTCTTGGGATATTCTTCAACCAAGAAGGGATATAAATGCTATCACCCCCATTCCCAGAAACTATTCATATCAAGAGATGTTCAATTTGAAGAAACTATTCCATACTATTGTGAGATAAATCAGCAGACATCTTTAAAAGATATTTTTTCTCTTCCCTATCCAGCTCCTGCAGACACGGTATCTCCCTCAGTCTTACCTCCCACAACTAGCAACACCCCATCATCAACCACTGATGAGCCCTCAGGTACAGAGAGCTTCGGTCAAATTATTTCAGAATCTGAAAAAGATCATGAACACTCTGAACCCAATGCAAATCCTGGTAGCAGTATCCCTGTGTCTACTACAGGACCTCCTTCTAGCACAAGGGTTGCTAATCCTATTATGGCTAATCCTGAGGGTGATTCCCTAAATAAGCAATCTGAATTGGAGACTCATGTTATTCCTTTGCCACAGACTCGCAAAAATCCAGTTCGTAATCATGCTCCTCCAATTAAAATGCAAGATTTTGTCACATTTACAGCAAGACATCCTATTTCAAATTCCCTTACATACAAACAACTCTCCCCTGATCATACAACATATCTTTCTGCTATATCTAATGTTCGAGAGCCACAAAATTTTTAGGAAACTAATACTCAAGATGAATGAAAACGTGCCATGAATGATGAACTCCTAGCTCTTGCTCAGAATCAAACCTGGAGTATTGTCAAACTTCCCAAAGGGAAACATGTTGTTGGCAGCCGGTGGGTGTATAAAACAAAGTTTAAATCTGATGGCACCATTGACAGACATAAGGCATGTCTTGTAGCTCAGGGATTTACTCAAACCTTTGGAGTGGATTACAAGGAAACCTTTGCTCCTGGTGCAAAGATGAACATTGTTCGTGTTTTATTATCAGTTGTCGTAAACAAAGGATGGTTAATGTGTTATATGGACATAAAAAATGCCTTCTTGCATGGGAACCTTGAGGAAGAAGTCTATATGAAATTGCCTCCTGGTCATCCTCAAGCTTCAGATCCTACCTTAGCATGCCGACTTCACAAATCACTTTATGGTTTGAAGCAGTCTTCACGTGCTTGGCATGCTCAATTAAGTGTTGTTCTTGAAGAGCTTGATTTCAAAAGAAGTAATGCGGATTCATCTTTATTTGTTCATCTTGGACCTAAGGAAACATTGGTGGTTCTTATCTACGTTGATGATCTTATTATTTCAGGAAATAACAGTGAGGATATATCACGTCTCAAAGCCACCTTACAACATCACTTTCCAATTACAGATCTTGGCAGATTAAAGTATTTTCTTGGAATAGAAATGGCAGCTTCTCATAAAGGATTATTTCTTAATCAACGCAAGTATGTTCTTGATTTACTCAAAGATGCTGAGACGATGGATGCCAAGCCTGCCCCTACTCCATTGGACAGTAAATTGCAGCTTGCCAAAAACAGTGAGCCCCTTCAATCCATTAATCACTACCAGCATCTTGTAGGTAAGCTCATTTACCTTACCATTACACGACCTGATATAGCCTACGCAGTTAGCCTTGTTAGCCAATTCATGCATGCACCTATTATTCTCCATCTGAGTATTGTCAAGCGCATCCTACGCTATCTAAAGGGTTCTATTGGACGTGGAATTGTCATGGCTAAAAACGGTCACACTCAGATAACCGGATACAGTGATTCAGATTGGGTTGGCAATGCTATTGATCGCAAGTCAACCACTGGTTATTGTATGTTTGTTGGTGGTAATCTTGTCTCTTGGCGTAGCAAGAAACAACATGTCATTGCACGTTCTAGTGCCGAAGCTGAATACCGTGCCATGGCATCAGCTGCTTGTGAGTTAATTTGGCTTAAAGGTCTCCTATCTGAACTGGGTTTTCCAAGTAGCATCCCTATGACCTTGTTTTGTGACAACCAAGCTGCCATGCATATTGCAGCCAATCCTGTGTTTTATGAAAGAACAAAACACATTGACTTTGATTGCCATTTTATTCGTCAACAAGTTCAGTCTCAGATTATCCAAACTCATTACGTCCGCAGTCATGATCAACTTGCTGATGTGTTCACAAAATCCTTGACCTCTGCTCATTTTCACCGACTGTTGTCCAAGCTTGGATCAATTAATCCCCTTGATCCAGCTTGAGGGGGAGTATTGGAAGAAGGCTGAATATTAGCCGATTCTTTATCAACAGTTATCTGATACGTAAAGGATTAATTATACCAATGCTTTTAGGAAAAAGATATACAGTCCTTATAAGATAAAGATTGACAGTTAGATTGTTAGTTTCCTTTGTAATCATGGACTTCTATTCCACTTCTACTTACGCCTCTGCTGCGTTGTATATATATATGGCACATTACATAATAAAGATTACACTGCAATTCCATAGCAGCAACTCTGTTATCATATTCTTTGTTCCTTCTTTTTCTACAATTCTTCTATGCCAAATACAACATTGAATTGAAGGTGGGTGGCATATCTTTGGGCTCATGTGTGATGATATATATTAAAACTATCATGATTAAGTTATTAATCATGATCAAGTTATGAATCCAATATTTCAAAAGATAAATATATCACTATACTAAAACAAGAATTATAGCTTATTGTTACATGAAAAAAGTTTGACAAAAAACTTTATAATAAATATGAATAACGATATTTCAGATAGCAAATATTATTTTTTTTACAGTTTTAAAAGCTTAATGGAACTTCTATATCATTCAAATGGGAGCTTAATATCTTTTGTGTGATCAGTTCTATTATTATTATTATTATTTCAAAATAAATATTGTTGCAAAATAACTGAGACAATTTAAATATCTTTCTTGGTTTCTTTTTTTTAGTTTAACGTGGGTGTCCGGGCCAGCTTGCGCGCACCTCGACTAATCCCACGAGCCCTGAAGTTAACGACCATGTAAGCCTCCAGTGGCCATCATATGAGCAACCACAGGGCTCAAACCTAAGACCACAGAGGGAGCAAACCTCTTGGTCCCAAGCTCTTACCTCTGGGCCACCACCTAGATGGTTGCTTTCTTGGTTTCTTGGCATTACCAGGAGCCATCTGTGTCCCTGATCATCAAGCCACCAAAAACCAACCTTACCTGGGTTTCCAAATGAGCTACCATCGATCCACATCTAATTTAACATACCCCTCTCTAGTTCTTTCGATAAACTACAGTTGGTAACGAGTATTCCCCCCTAAGATTTTCTCAGACTCCTCACCATTCAAGAGAATTCTTCGGATCATCCAATCATCACTAGCACACCATTCTTAAGAAAACAATCAGATTGTGTTGCTGCTTCCACAGCCACCACAAGCCTGCTAGAAAAAGACAAGCCTTCCCTGTAGAAGCAAATTTACTTCCTGAGTAATAGTCCCCTTCCAAAACTGTGTATCTTGAGAGAAGCCGGGAGATATCCATATGCTCCTAACCATTCCATAATCACGCAAGTAGTGGAGTTCATCTTCAGCAGCAATAAGGAAACGAGGGCATGTCGATGTAGAGGTTAAATGATGATTCAACTGAAGCAAATCGGTAGGCAAGGCATTGTGAAAGATTAGCCAGATAAAGAAATTAATCTTTTTTGGTACTTGCAGCTTCCATATCCAATTCCAACAACTAGCAGAGCATAACTCTTTCTCCATTGTAAGAAACCAAAGATATGCTAATTTAGAATCATATATACCTAATAGATTTCATGCCTAGCAAACCCTATCCCAATTAAGTAGCATTTTGAGAGAAAGGTGTGGACATAATTCTAAGTTTGATATGATATGGAATAACTGTAGTCAATATATCAGAATCCCAGGAGCCTTCACGCCAGATATCCTCCACACATAAATCTCTATCCATGATATTCACTACATCAATAAGCGAACCAAGACAACCTTCCTCAAGCCACTGGTCAAACATCGCCCTTTCCAACTTTGTACATAAACCCATGTCTTAGTCATTGGAATGCCTTCAACATAGAACGACAAGTATATGAGGCAAGTAGGAGCAACAGTCAACTGGGAGAGATTTTGTTTTACTAAATATTTATGCCTCTAAATTGAAACCCTAGATTTATGAGGACTGTTAAAAATATGCCAAGCTTGATTCCCAAGTAATGTCATATTTGTCAATGATCTTGAATCCCTCACACCAAGCAACAGAGTCCCATTTCACCCAATGAATACCACGACCAGAATCTGTATTTCCCCAAATAAAGTTCCTTTCCACCACTACAAGATTTCACAGTTTTACCGACGGAAACATTCCGTCGGTGTGTGATTAGAAGTTCGTCGGTGATTTTTTTACCGACGGATTACGTCCGTCGGCTTTACCTTCGTCGGTGATTCCCCTTTCCGTCGCTATATCGGTCGGAAAAACAAAAAAACTATTTGCCGATGGTTTTACAGACGGAATTTGCGCGCCAAAAAAAAGAAATTCCCGCTTAAAATATACCGACGGATTTTATTCCGTCGGTATATTGTGATTGATCGACGGACAATAACCGTCGGTAAATCTGTCGGTGAGTGTATGAAATACTGACAACATATGTCCGTCTGTAAATTCGTCGGTAATTGTGGAAGCTACTGTTACATGCCGACGGATTAATTCCGTCGGTAAGTCTGTCGGTGAGTGTT
>Ga0307510_10003482_pt1 | contig 18332 bp, 13 predicted proteins | sample 12_EM_MG_FD_207224 | JGI IMG/M metagenome (GOLD analysis project Ga0307510, IMG submission 207224) | Populus trichocarpa ectomycorrhiza microbial communities from riparian zone in the Pacific Northwest, United States - 12_EM | ecosystem: Host-associated > Plants > Roots > Unclassified | place...
AAGTCACGCGGAAAGCTGGGTAGCTGGGGATCTGGGGACCCGGGGATACCCAGCCTCTGTGGGACGACAGCCGAATCTTACCAATATTCACCTGTCATATTAAGAGGTTAAGCGTGACACTTAGGTGACAGCCATGGCATACTGTAGACCTACATACACGCGTCGCACTTGTCACGTGATGGAACGCATCACGCGAATATGCTGCCACCCATCTCATCTCATATTAGCCCCACCCCATGATATTTAGCATCCCAAGCCATGTGCAAACCCCTGGAAGTTGATATAATCTCTGTCCATCAGGTGCGAGGTCATCAAACCCTTGCACTTATATTGGAAGATCAGCAATCATAAAATTATGTGGGCCTCGTGAGTGGTTGTGCAAGACTCTATGATGGACGGGAGCAGCAGTCAGCCTTTATTCGACTCATGATAAAAAGCACGGGGGTTTCTCTCCGCCAGCGATCGTTAAGCGCCTAGAACGACCCGAGGTGCCACAGTCGGGATATTTCCTCATCTTGGATGAAAGGTGAATTGCATGCTGATGGTGAACTCCCGGGCGGCACAAATAACTCCAATATGCTGAACCTTGGGTCAGAGAAGAAAGGTTGTAATCACAAGTACAGTTTGGTCGTGATTTATAGGGTGAAGGGTATACCGTAGATACTGTAAGAATACAGAGAAAAAGTAATTACCATCCATTATACACAGAATGACCATATCCGTATGTCTCCATCGTCACTTCCAGAGACGATTTTGTCTTCTCCAAGGGCGAGGCAGGTGACAGCTCCCGTATGACCCACAAGCGTCGCCACGCACCGACCGTCCTCATTGTTGCGATCGTCGCGGGTCCAAATCTATGACGAAAGACAGGGCGCGTGACATTGTCAGCAATTTCAAGTTAGCATTGAACAGTGGTTTCGTACCTTGATGGTTCGGTCATGGCTCCCACTGACGAGCCTCATCTTGTTGCAAGCAACCGTCCAGACACCCTCGAGATGCCCGAAGAGGGTACGCACGGCCTTGCCAGAGTCAATGTCCCACAGTTTGATCGTGTTATCGAGGCTGCCCGAAACGAGTAGCCGCTGGTGTTTCGTTCCCTTGCGGGGTGATGGTCGTAGGTCATCTACAGTCGCCGCCGCCAAACGTGTTACCAATTCGTCGCAACGCCGCTCCTCGGTAGGGTCGTTGCAATGGTCGAGGAAGAGCATCTTCAGGCTCTGCACCTGACCCAAGTGACCCGAAAACTGACGCACGCACGTGCGCCGCGAGAGGTCCCAGAGACGCACGGTGCAGTCGTCGGACGCAGAGAACAACATTTTGCCTGGTGAGACAGGCTGCTGCTGGGATGAGGCCGCATCGGGCATGGAACATGAGGAGGTGGTCGATGCCGCCGAGTCCCAAAGCAAGACGGAGTTGACCCAGTCTCGGTGGCCACGTAGCGTGAAGCACTCGCGCGTGCGGAAGTTCCAGACTTTGACGGTTGTGTCGACGCTGCCGCTGGCAATCAGGGTGCTGTCAAAGTTGAGGCAGACGACGCCCTCCGTGTGACCCTCGAGCGTGCTGATGCATTCTCCTGTGCGCCAGTTCCAAATGCGAAGCGTGTGGTCCATGCTGCCGGTGACGAGCTTGACCTCGTCAAACTGCAGAGCACGCACCGCCCGGGTGTGACCCTTGAGACAGCGAATCTCCTGACCAGTCTCGAGATTCCATATTCGGGCTGTGCGATCATAAGAACCTGTGATGAGGACGGGAAATGGAAGGTGAGGTAGAGTTTCGCTAAATTGGAGGCACATGATGCCATTGGTGTGCCCCTTTAAAGTCCGAACGGAGCACCGTCCGCGACGCCAGTTACGCTCAATTTTTAGGCGCTCAGAATAGACATCCTTCCATGGACGGGTGAGTGCCCCGTCAACCGGAAGGGGTAGGGAGAGTGGTGAGGGAGAAGTTGGCGGCACAGAACCAATGCGTCCAGTAGTTGGAGTGGGCGCGGGAAACGGCGAGAGGGTTGGGTGGACAGAAGGCGTAGCAGAAGGAGAAGAGTGGTGGCGCTTAGAGCTGGGCGTCATGGTCGAGAGCTCTCGCTTGCGCTTGCCATTGGAGGGCGTAGAAGCGCCGGGAGTAGCGCCGGCCAAGGGGGAGGGGCAGGGCGAGACGGGGATAACCAAACGCCTGCGCTCCAGAATGGGTAATCCCCAGCCGCAGGTCTCGCATTTGGTACCGATATGTTGTTCGCAAATCTCGCGCCATAAGTGGTTATCGTCTGCAAGTGCCTTCCAATGACGCGAGACTTGCGCGGCTCGACACAAAGATGTGGCGTCGAGGTAGGCTAAGACTTTTAGGGAAACCTCGCGCGGAAAAATCGTAAACGGGTCGATCCGGATAAGATGGCTTAGCGCGTCGGTGAGGAGCGAAAGCTGAGAGAAGCAACACATCGTTAGGATGCCCCGAAGAATAAGCTCTCGGCGAGAGTGCGGGGATGACGAAAAGCTGGCCCAGATTGCATTGATGGATTCTCTTTCTCCAAGCGGAAGCTCGTCGAGGGCCTAGGAAGGATGTAAGGACAAATTGCATATATTTGGCATATCAAAGTGGCGTGCGTGACACGTAATAAGATAAAAGGGTGGAAGTGATTCGGCAAGGGAAAGGAGTTAGTTTGGTGTGAAAGGAGAGGGGAGGAGACGTACCTGCTGGAGCTTGAGATTGGTTCCCTCGTCAGCAATCCTTTGGTGTCGAATGCATAACTTGCGAGGAGTGGGTTGAGAGAGGATCGTTGAGGGTAAATCGAGGGATGGATGGGGCGGAGAAGGAGAAGGAGAGGACCATTGACCTCGATCGTCTGAGACGGTGAAGGAGGGGGAAGAGGGACGAGCTGGAGGTAGGGTATCACATGAATGGGAGTCTGTTTGCTGTGTGAGGTTGGACAACTGCAAGGATGAGGGGGTGGAAGTGGAAGTGGTGGAGAGGGACATGGTGGTGGGATGAGTTAGTTTGTCGGATTCGATTTTAGTTTAGTAGATATATTGAAATCCCCGTTTGACACTCTTTTTGCTATAAAAGACGTCAAGGGCACGTCAGATCGCGCAACTCCATCTTCACGTGATCGCTCTTTATGACCAAATCCGGTCCGAGAGAAACAAAAATGGTCACGTATACAAAACTGACTGGCCTCTTATTATGATATCACACACATCGAGGGAGTGTTGAAAACCAGCATTACCATACACAAGGTACTGCTCCTCCATCCCCCATCGCAATCCACCAACAATGCACGTCCCATCACGTCAGATAGCATCAGTCCAGCGTAATCCGCAACTGCTCCAGCGGTATGGGCTTAAAATTGTTGATGTCAATCGACCGTAACCTCAATCCGTCTTCACAGTGTGGCGGCACAAGCTTGGGAATCAGGTCTGGTCGCACGGAGAGCTCTGCACACCGCCGAGCAGGTCAACACCGTAACACAACATCGATCAGCTTACGAACCTTCTCGCGTAAAGTCGAAGAGCGATGGGAACTCCTTTCCATTCGGCATCTTGGCTCCCTCAGCCCGCAGTTCATCAAAGAATGGGTGTACCATCGCCTCGACGGCGCTCAACCGAACTTCCGGTGTATATTCCAGAAGCTTAGAGACGAGATCGATCGCCTCCGGCGCTGTACGTGGCCGGAACACCTGTCATTGCCGATCAACACTGAAACATCCACCTATCCAATAGAAAATATCGGACCTTAGAAAATGGGTGGGGCTTGATTTGCGGGAACTTATGCTCCATGTAGTTCGGATTCATCGTTTTGATCTGCTCACGTGATGGCGTGCCCAGAACTTTGATGATTTCGACTAACTGGTCAATCCCGCTTTCACCAGGGAAAAGTGGTTGACCGAGCATCAACTCGGCCATTACACAACCAGTCGACCAGATGTCTACCACCGCAGGTCAGAACGATTCAACCTCCTCGAAATGGAGGACACACCAATATTTGTAGTATAATTCGTGGCTCCAAAAATCAATTCTGGTGCACGGTAGTAACGTGAGCAGATGTAACTGACGTTCGGCTCCCCGGCCACCAAGATTTTCGCCGAGCCAAAGTCGCAGAGCTTTAGCACACCTGTCGCTGGGTTTAGAAGAAGGTTTTGCGGCTTGATGTCGCGGTGGCAGATTCCAACCGAGTGGATGTAAGCAAGAGAGCGGAGGAGCTGGTACATATACAGTTTGATTTGAAGCATCGGCATCGGTTGCTTGAGCTTTGCATAGTGACGACTCGCACGATACACGGTCTCTGGTACGTATTCGAGAACTAAATTGAGGTACACTTCGTCTTTCTTTAAGGTTTTCAACAATGAAAACTCAGCGCTTGGCATCGGAAACGATGTGGTGACACATACCTTGTCACCGTTCGAGTAAAAGAAGGCTTTCAAGTCCACCACATTTGGATGAGAAACGAGCCTCATGATCTGTAGCTCACGGTTCTGCACGACGGATGCGCGTTATAACCTTTCAAAGGCCACGCGACAGCTGATCGCCACTGACCTTGAACCGCTTGTCCTGTAACACCTTCTTGATCGCAATGTCATCCCCGCTCTCATGCTCGGAGACAAGTTTCGCTTGAAAGACGACACCGAACGAGCCGTTGCCGATGACCTTGCAGTTCGTGTACGAGATGTCGCGGGTCTCGCCCGTCTTTCCGTCAGAGGCAACGACTTTGACCACCTTTCGAGGATCGTCGATGGCTGCGCGATGATAACAATCGACCATGACGTAGTCCGGCAAAGGGCGGAGGGTGGTTGGAGGCGAAAAGGCGATGGATTGAGGGTTAGGAGAAAGCGTAGCCAAAAAAGGTATGAGCACCCGATGCGCGCGAACGGACGGAAAGAGAAACGGGAGCGGGGACGGGCAAGTATGTGCGCAGAGGATCCGGAACACGCACGATTTATCTTCACACCATTGATGGGGCCGTGTGTAGCCATTGCAAAAGAGAGAGCAGCAGCGTTCGTGAGGGGGGTTGAGAAGGCGGAGGGCGAAGATGATGGGTGCGGAGATGTGCGCTTGTCGTTTGAACCGGCCGCGCAGAGGTTGATGTGATGGATGGAGAAGAGAGAGTGAGAAAGGGATGGATTGAAACGATGGGGGAAAGGACGAAAACACGGCTAAGAGTGTGAGGGTCGGAGAGGATGGTGAGGAAGGGGAGAATAGAGGGTTCAGAGATTGAGTGGAGACCGTGGAGGGGAATGAGTCCCTTGTGACCCTGGTGCGGACCAGGCCTTACCACGTGTTTGGTTTTGATTGCTTCTTTCTCACGGGTCGAATGTCTTGTCGCCTGACCTGACCTTGACCCCCCGCGTCATAAATCAAATCAAACAGTCGTCTTATCCCCACCACTCTCGATCCCGCCTCGGCCCCTTAATATCCATACCTCCTCTCTTTTTCTCTTCCGTCCTCAAGATTATCTCTCCCCGTACCCGTATACCATCCAATTCGGGTCCTCTTCTCAACGTTCTGGACCAACTGAGCCCTCATCGGATTTTTTTTCTCCTGGCGCCCAATTTATTGTTATTATCGTAAAGCATGCTTTATGGACCCTTCTGCTACACCACTCCGCGGTCGACGTTCCTCGCCCGATCATCCGCTACTGTAGCTCGTCAAAAGAAGGGCCGAAGCGGTTGACACATTACCCGAATCGCTTTGCGGCAACTCTTCAATTTTTCTCTGCCTTACCTTTTTCAATCTTCAATAAGGTCAACTGTCACCCCCCGATAAATGAGTCTACGAAAGGAAGATCCGAGCCTCGACAGAGCGAACAAAATACTCGCGCACAGTTCCATTTTGCCTACCCCGCAGTCGCGAATGCGTTCCCACCTGCCAAAGTCAAACGTAGTACCATATATTAATATTATTGCATTAGACACCCGTCAACATCGACGCCTTGGTGCGGGAGTTCACTTTTTTTCATTTCATATGGGCGATTTATTGCCAAGCCATCTGTCTGTATCTGCTTTTATGACGGCTACCGAGTTAATGACAAAAACGCGTTCTGCGTTCTTCGCTTCATTTTGCTTTGTTTGAGTGAGAAGCGCCAACCGTCGCGCGTCGATCCCGGGATCATTGGTTGTTCCACAAATCTTCTTTTCTTTTTTGCGAATGAAACTTTTGATTCATGATATCCCTGAGTTAAGCCCGCGAATCCATTTCAACCTTGACACAATGTTCCTATGCTCACTTCCATACCCTTTTACAGGTTCTTCCATTTGATCCACGTGACCGCGTCCCCGCACAGAAGCGATGATGATACAACCATTCAAGAAGCAGCAATACCATGATCAAGACCTACCGGTTGATCAAGTCGAGTGCAAGTGAACTGTCTCGACGACCTCCGATCGAGGCAGGCAAAAGGCTGCAATACCAACCAAGAAGATGTGGCTGACTCTAGGAACCGTCTTATTCGGACAGAAGTACCATGTGACCACCTTCTTTGTCGTCGGTTGCGGGAGCAATGATATAGATAAGCTGTACAAGCGAGCATCTAGTGCGAGTGAACAGTGAAGTGATCCAGGTACACCCATCGTTAGTTGTTAGATGATGGATACATGAGAGTTTTTAGAGTCCGCTCCGTCCCACGAGGGATTGCATCACATCATGTCCCCAGCCAACAACGAGCCCAGCCAACAACGCTTATGTGCTTACCTGAGCCACATTATGTAGTGTATCCCCCGTGAGAAGGGAAATGCTAAAAAATAAAATAAAATAAATGCTTATTGACGGTACCAATCACCTTGCTGCGTGCCCTTGGCTAGCCCCATGGATTTGACTTTTGGAGCAGCATGTTTTCCCTTCGCCTTTCCTCATCCGGAACTCGGAAATCTTGCATTATCCATTAGATCGCTACAGTATTCGCATCAGAATCACAATCCGTTGATGACTCCCGGGCCCTTCAAAACGAATTTCCGTTGGAATCGGAGCCCATCTCGGGTCCCAACTTTTCACACGCCGTGTGGGCACCAGGCGTGAGTGAGGTGGAGTGGGTCGTCACAAAGAAACCGAAAAGTGATTCTTTTCGGAGTTCTGTGCTCTTACGTTGACTTACTGGAACGTTCCGCAAGGCTGTCCAGACTTTTCTGTATCAACACGCTTCTTCCCAGGAGAATCTGGTGCCTTTCATGTACGCTAAGATCCCTACCTGGCGTGGGCAAGGCACTACCACGCTTGATAATCTACTACGGACGGGTTCACCCCAGTACGCAAAGGAACATGATCGTGGAACTCGACGCAAGCTACGCCATGATCCCACACCTTATACCTAATACAAGTCCACCTACTATTATGACCTAAATATCAACGCTGGCCCATCATAGGATAACATGATTGATTGGATCAGCCAGGTTTTCTTGGATGTATGACTTGTGATCTAAGGTTATGTTCATCGACCTTCGTACCGGATCTCGTGTGGGGTGATGCTGGCAACGCCTGGTGCGTGTAAACCTTGATTAGCTTGATTAGGGATCTCATATACTGGTTGATGGCCCTCCCACTGATAGAATCAGACACTGTTGCCGGGTAGGGGAGCCTAGTTACGCCAGTGACTTAATGGCTATAACTTATTTGCCATGTGAATGATGTGATACGAGAACAGTCTGCGATAACATTCGAGTAGATTCAAGATGATCCTGGCCAGATCTTTGAATTTACAGTACCACCGTCCTACGTTTCTAAGTCCACGACGAGTCCTATCCATTCCCAGCCGTCGACAGGATCTTAAATAGCGGGGGGTGTGATGATACGTTCCCGTATCGCATTTCAACTTTCCATTCCCACTTCTCACCCTTCAAGATACTCCTCGTGCTCGAGCGCCATTGTAGATTCAGTATGACCAAGACCCCCCCAGGCGGGCATCCCTGGACGTTGGCACCGCCAACTGTTTACGACTCGACACTTGCGCCTCTCCAAACCTGCTCCACCGTGACGGCAATATCACGAACTGCGAGGAGGGCCGCCGGGTTGATCCTGGGATATGCAACTCATGTACTCGCTGGCTTTCGCCCAACAATTCGGTGAGCCGTATCTGGCGCTATGTCCGAGGCTTCTAGTAGCTTCCTGTTGGACTGTTCTGATTTCCGGGGTTCGTACACCTTCGATTCCTAGGACATCCCGGTTTTCATGTGGATACTTGTACCTATCATCGGGAACACTTTGCCGTCCTGTCCTCTCACTTGTGATTGACGTACTTATTGGCGGTGTCCTCAGTGGGGCAGTTTCTGTGATCACAGCTCCCTCATTGTCTGCCTGCCTACAGTACAGATGAGCAAATATATCGTATTCATCTAGATTGCTACCGCAGTGCAGTGCTATCAGAGCATTTGCGGCTGTGATCATCATGACGTGTTTGCGCAGCAGGCACTCTTCTCGTCTTCTCATTGCCGAGGAGGCGGGCATTGGCAAAGCATATATCCCGCCTCAGAGATAAGCAATGTATTGTGTGGTTAAGGTTAAGGTTAAGCACACCGCGGGCGCGGGCGGGCGTGATTGGACATTACGTGATGACATAATACATGGACTGCTCCGACGGCAAACAGCGGCGGCTGACACGATCACGAGACCCAACCGCGAGATATCGCGAACTTTTGAACTTGTCAAAGTCGAGTCCCTTGTCGCACATCGCACAGACTTTATACTCTGGTTATTCCATCTTCCTTCATATTCAGCCTGCGATTCTTGCAGAGCTTTTTTGCTATGCACCGCACACATTCATTACCGTTCACTCATGAGCACAACACAATCCCACCGCCTTCTTCATCAGTCTCGTCCCCTTCCTCTCACATGCCTACCGTCTTCGTCTATCCACCCGAGGACGAGGCAATGCCCTGGTGTGCGTTCGACGCCAGTCAGGAGAACTCAGATTCTGAGATGGCATCCACGACCACGACACCCGAGGTGGAGGACCTCCAGTCAAGGCACGATGATTGGCCCCAGGCCGTACACGTACACCCCTCCCGGGCCGCAGAGGACGCATCGGCATTCCACCGTTCGCAAGCAGACGCAGACAGAGCTGTGGTGGTCATACCGCGTCACCGCTCTTCCCACTCCTCACTCTCAGCGAGGCGAAATCCGCTCAGGCTCTCGGTGATACCTGAAAGTCCGAAGCGGCCGAAGGAGAGGGACGACGACGACATCGTTGAAATCATGAAAGTGCGCCGCGGAGAGGGCATGCCGGACGTCGCATACGCAAACGGATCTGTACCCACGCTCAGGAGATCCAAGACGCTGCGCTCGCGAGCCGCACAGGCTTTACGCTCGATCAAGAATGTCAGGAAGGCCCCGCGTAGGCCGATGGCAGAGCACGTCTTCCCAGTCCCAGCTAAAGAGAACGACCAAAGTGCCAAGATTAAGGTACCTGCACCTGCACAGGCGCCACCAACTGCGGACAAGCACGGTGCCAAGGTCCAGCCCCCTCATGCTCAATCGAGCTTACCGCGTCTGAAGAAGCGCGTCTCGCAGCCCCTGTCCAACCTTTTTAGTCATGGCCTTGGTGGCTCCGAAGCTGCTTCTCCAAACGCCTCAGATGCGATCGGTGCCAATGTTTCTCCATCCCATTCCAAAGGCTTTCGGACGCTGCCATACTCCCGCAGCGCATCCGCATCCACTCCCGCTCTACAGCTATTCACGGATGAGCCTACTCGTCCCACATCACCGAGCTATTCAACACGCAGCACTCGACAGAAAATTTCGTTTGTCAATCTCCAGTCTATATTCTCTGGGAGTTCGCCAAGTGCCGGCGAACAGGTGCCAGGGCCCCAACAGGCGGAAGCAAATCTCGAACTGGGTGATGCTCCGCCGCGCCCGCAGACGCCGGTGGATGAGGGGTGGGACTCTGAGGAGGACTACGATTCGCCACGGCGGCACGCCGACCTTGGGTTGGTGCGCAGACTTTCGGATGCGGATGAGGACTCGTATCCCGGGAAGCGGGAATTCAGCTTTGAGACGCGGATCAATTCGTTGCATTTTGACGATTTCAGCTTTGATGCGGATGCATTTTAAAGTTCTCGTTCTCTCTCTCGGAAGGACGCGTCTCTGCGAAACCTGTTCCCTTTCTTCACGCATTTGTACAAATAACATCGTTGTCACAGCAACCATATCTCAATTTCCTCTCTCGTCTTTGGTTACGCCTTTGCAAAATCCACGTTCTGCTATCCTGATCAATGCTTTCTAAGGTTATGATGTGATGTTCACGCTATCGTCCATGCTTTGCTTTCTATTGCTTTCCTGCTTCCTATCTCGTAGAATCAATATATTTATTCAAGCGGCTGGCTGCACCTCAATTGGAATGCGTCTTAATTGTTGGAGTTGAATACTACAGTATAGTTTGAGCCGCGTCATTAACAGGAAAGCTGCCCTAGCGCCACTCCTTGTTGCCTCTCTACCAGTGCCTGGAGTTTCCCAAACCCCGGCATACGACCTTGATATCTGTATTGGAATATCCTCCAGAACAGCGGTACAAAGCTTCGAGAACAAGTGCTATGGCGCCTAGGCAATTAGCACTCAGGTTCGACGTCTTATGTACTGTAGTCCCAACAATTGGCGCCAATGGCAGCGTTATTTGTGTTTACACGTGGTGGTATTGTAACCGGCATGAGAGTACTAGTGGCGCGTCACTTGATACACCACTTCTTCAAATTGCTTAATGGAGTTATTGAGTTATTGGTCGGCCCGGTACCACGGCACGACCAGGAGCCGGGACTCGGAAAGTTGGCAAAATCAACCATCAGTTACGTGGCTATGCCACTGACAGCACGCCTTGACTCGAACCCGTTCCTCGGTTTCGTTGACGCACGAACCTTGGGAATTGACCGTATGATCCGTATCCCAGGGAATGGGGCCTCGGCAAGGGGTCCGTGTCGCCGACTCTCATGACTGCTGATAAATGTAATGGCTCCAATATCAACACGGCGAATAGCAAGAGGTGGCACCAACCTTGATTTATATTTTTGGCTCCAAGTGGCAAATCGAGTGACTCGCCGTCCAAGGTCCTACGACCCCTCGTAGTTGGATGTCATGTCCTCAGGCTCCGGTGATATTGAAATACCCATGACCAGCGTCACGCTCAATAAACGCTCTTGTCAAATGCAGCGCTCATGCCGATAAACATGCGTATCAGACAAGCAACGAATTCCCGGAGGCCCGGAGGGGGGGAGGTATAGCTGAATCATCTTAACTTACTGTCTTTAAAGTTGCAGCGTTATCAAGTACGTTTGCGCCGCCGGTACCGTGACCACCGCCTAAGCGCCGCCTGCTTTCGTTCTACTGTACGTTTTAACGGAAGCCATGCGGAATGCGGAACGCTGACAGCCTGAGACCCCCTTTGTCCTTTTTGGCTGGCCAGTTTCTTCTTTGGCGGTCTGACATATTCGTGGGCATGGTCCAAGCCCGACTGATGAAAGCCAGGCTGGCTAGCGATTCGCAAATCGCAAATATCGTTCCTTGGATCGACGGCGGTCGCGTTCGTCCACGTGGGGGCATTGATCCACGTGCCAGTGCGCCTGATTAGATAGCTGGGCACTGGCACGAGGAAGGCATGCGTCCTTGGCTGTTTCTTCTTCGGGTTTGGTCCTCTGCTCAATGGTTGTTCCACGAGGAACTATGGAGGCCCCCTCATGATCAATGGCCTCATCCTTGGCTTCGGAACTAGTCTGGCCTTCATGGCGGGCATCGCATTCTGAAATTTTCCATCAGCAGGCGACGATCACCTGACTAGGTGTTGTCACTCACTGTAGGCCTGCCAGTACGGATCTCTTCCGTCTCAATATTTCAAACGTCAGCGTGGTATTGTCAATGGACTGGTATTCACGAGGACTGGACTCGACGGGTGCGTCATCACCGTCGCGTTAAATTCACTCATAGACCGAATCGGGATCCCCTGGGCATTCAGGATTCTCGGCTTGACCACTTGGGCCGTGACGATACCGGCCGCGTTACTACTCAAGGAACGGATGCGAAGAAGTGCAGCCTCCATAGGATAGTTCGTACGACGTCTCTTCTGTTTGCGGTTAATGGATTGTCACTCACCTGGGCCACATGTCAACGGGGACTCTTTCGTGGTCCCAAATTTGTTCTCCTCCTCCTTGGTTGGAGTATTGCTACCTTCCCGCTCCTGGTCCCCCCTTTCTTCATCCCACTCTATGCAAACTCTGTGGGTGCTTCCGCAGCTCTCGCATCAGGTCTCTTGGCGATCTTTAACCTCGCGTCCGTCGTTGGGCGTGTAGGCTTCAAGTTCGGGATGCTGAGCGATTTCATTGGCCCGATCTCATCGCCCGTTCTCGCATTAGCGGTCAACGCATTGAGCATGCTCGCCATCTGGCCTGTCTCATCCATCGTCGCCCCACTCGTAGTGTTCATTGTGGTCAATGGCATCGGCTCGGGCGGATTTTTCTCTCGTCACAAGCGTTGTCGGTAGTGTATGTGGAAATACACGCACGGCGAATGCTCTAGCAATGACGGTGTCGGGATGGGCATTTGGTTACTTCGTTAGTTCCTTCGCCGTCATATGCATGCGAAGTTTGATTCACAAACATTTACCCCGATGCAGGGACCACCCATAGCCGGATGGCTGTTGCAAGCGTACGGCGGTTCCAGTGTGGGCCGTGCGGCCTTCCGTCCTCCAATCTACTACGCTGGCTCACTGTCCGTGGTCAGTGCTGGCCTGATATCTGGGATGAGGATGCTGTTGGCTAGGACACTACCCACGCACGCATAAATCAGAACTGTGGAGAAAAGGACTGGATCTCAAAGGCGATACATAATGTGATTTATAGCATGGTACCAGTAAGACGACTTGGATTAGAAGAAATGAATCCGGAGACACATAGTTTCTGTACCAATACGAAGTCAACAGCGAGCCAGGATGATATTGACCTCAGCCATCATGAGGGAAGACTGGGGCGCGAAAAGCGGTAAGTTTCGTGTATAGAAGTGTCTATGGTGAAGTGAAGTCCGAAGGGAGTGAATGGTGATCAGCCTTGCAAGCCCGAGAGTGAAAAAAATACAGTTTCCCTACTCGTAGAGCCTGAGAACGCAAAACTCCGTGATCGGAGTGACTGGAGCGCCCGGATGCCATCGTGGATATGTGAGCCTATTGGGCTGTACGTATGGACTATTTTGGTCACTGTTTTAGCTAATATAGGATCGATTGAGTTGTGTAGCTGTATGAGTTGTGTAGCTGTAGCTGTAACTAAAGGGGTATAACGTGCACGTGGGTGGAGTCCGCAAAAGAGATAATAATCACCCACTGAGTAAGTGAAGGATAACCCCACAGAGAAAGGAAATATCGCGCCTCCGTGTTTCCATGAAAATGTACAGAACTGAGGGCACTACGCTATGGAAAGCAATGCTGCATACAGTAATGCAGAAGAACCGTGACATCACCAATCCTGTGAAACTACAAAAATTGACCATCGACATGTAGGATATACACCCCAGGACTCGTTACTTATGGAATCAGGAATACCAGCGACCAAATAATTTGTCCACCAGAGGGTGACCACAGAGGGGGGTTGAGTCACGACGAGCCCACTTGAACACAGATCGCACAATATGATACGTTTGCATGCTAAGGTGGCACGGAGCGAATCCCTGCATATTAACAAACAATTGAGGAATATAGATACACCAGACCCGGGGGAGGGAGACGATGGCAGTACGGGAATAAGGGGCAATACATCACTGACGTGGTGAAGTCTTTAGCCCTGCTTGGTAAGATTCACACCGATTCTGCAGCTCGAGTAGAATGTACCGCTTCGGTGGTGGACGGCGATAATACCCGATAGGAATGGAGCAATGGTAGTAGATATCGGTCCAGCACCTGCAAAAACGAAAATTGACATAAAACGCACACGGAAAACGTTGATACCCACATATATGGACGCTCCGAGAGCGAATACCACTATCCCTTCGATAAATACCCTACCTGCATGCGCCCATATCCCGGGGGCCCCAACGTCACATGAATAATGCATCATATAGGCGATTGGGATACCCATAAGGTACCAGGAAAGCAGGACTACCAATCGCATCCAATACGGATTCTGGGCTATGCAATCCACCAACTCATGCACACCAGTACTGCATGGAAAGCGCATCAAAATCTGAAATACAGGGGGATTGGGAAAGCCTCACATTGGCCTGAAGAGATGAGAGGGAAGGGAAACCACTGATAAACAGATGGCCACATGCCAACTCATGTACCATGATGCTATGGGCCAGCAGATGTCCCACTCCGTAATAGAAAGGTTCGATGGACTGCAACCTTGGGTGTCGCTATAGCTGACAACAACATATAGACCAGTCTGCAAAGACGGGGTAATCAGACAAACGAAGGGCTTGGGGGGATTTTTTCGGGCGTACCAAAACTGTGAAAATGGATTTAATTACAGACTCGGTGCTCATGTGCAGGGTAAACCTCATGGTGATGCTTTGGTCAGGGTGCGGAATGGCCAGGGTGTGGAAAAAGGGAGAACCACTAGCGCCACGCACTTTAATACTATAGTATGAGCGCCTAAAGTTTTAGTATAAGGTTACATCATGTTTCCCCTCCTGAAGTGCATAGCGTAGGACAGTTCGGTCTCGTACACAAGATGGGAAAGGCACTCTGGAACCAGAACGATGTGCCAGTGGGTCCTTGCATGCAAGCATCCGTGCGTGGTGTTGTGGAAGAGCTTGCACACTGGTTGCAGAGAGGGGCAAGAGCGATATCCTGGTTGTGGGAGACCTGGCCCTGGACTCACAGAGGTTGCTGGTATCATACCAAGATAGCGGTTTCTGTTCCTGGGGTCATACAGTCGTGGGAGAACGTCAGCGTCTCTGCGAGGTCAAGCAAAGAACGGCCGTCCCTTGCCTTGCGCTTGGCATCGCACATTGCCGCACGTGCCAGCGGTATCCGTCGAGGCGGGGATTTCCGGTGCGGTGTATCAACGGAATCTGCTCCAACAGGAATTTGCTCTGGCTATCAATATCTGGTGGGAACTGCAGAAAACTTGGACAATGTGGAGAGTATAAGGGATGATTGTAGATATGGTTAAAACAACCAGCAGTAGGAGTCATGAGATGCAGCAGTATTCCTAGATGAAGGTATGTGAAGTAGGTTGGCTTGCATAAGGGTAGTCAATGCAGTAAACAGTACTACAGTAGTTAAACAGTATTGATACTGGCTGACTGACCAATTGGAGTGAAACTGGCCTCTAAGCTGACTCATGTGAGAGGAGTCATTGCTGGCCCAATATATTCATTTATTATAATCTGCACAATTTCTGAAATGATAAAAAATCTTCACAAAAGGAATGTTATGTCAAGTATCCAGTGGCCAGCACTAAAGTGATTTGTTTATGGCAACATGTCTGATATCATGGCCCTTCAAGTAGTTACAAGTTGTCAATTCTGTTATACTGCTTCTACAACACCAGCTTTGACAGCACTCGATGGAACTGATTGCACCTTTTCAGGTGAGTATGGTAAGAGTATCGGACGTGAGTTGTAGTTGGAGAATAGACATCGCCCGAGTGACTACAAATCATAAGGCAGGGAAGTGTTTGTCAGCGTCAAATACGCAATCAATAAGGAAAGGTACTCACATAGATTAAACCACCGAGCCCGAAGGCCACTACACCCTCGATAAATACCCTGAAAGCGCGTGCCCATGTACCAGGGGCACCAACGCTGCACGAATCCTGCATCACATAAGCAATGGGGATGCCGGAAAGGTACCACAGGAATAAGATCGTTAATCGCCCCCAATCAGGGCCTTGGGGAATGTCGTAACCAGCCAAATCCAAACTAACGGCGAGGTAAACATAGTCAGCAACTTGAAGGGCAGAAGAGTGAATATACTGCACTCCAGCCTGAAGAGACGAGAAGGGAGGGAAACCACCGAGAAACATATGGCAGCGTGCCAGCTGATGTACCACGTGGCAACGGGCCAGCAGATGTCCCACTCGGAATAGGAGGGATTCCAAGGACTACGGTCTTGAGTGTCGCGGTAGGTGACAATAGCGTAGAGACAAGTCTACGTGGGACGAGGCCAGTTAGAAGGGGCGAAAGGGGCGAGGAATCCACGGGTATACCAGAAATAAGAAGGCGCCTTTGATGCCGCACTCCGCAGCATGCCAGGCCATTTCGAGCCGATGATGGTAAGTGGTGGGTGGTGGGGGGTGGTGGGATTTGAGTGGACACCGATATTTAACGACCCACTGGCAACTGTCGCCACGCTATGGGAAGACAAGTCAACATTTTTGTGCGGCTCAACCATCGCCGGAGGTCACGTGGGTTTCTATAACCCCTTTGGTGCCAGGTGCTCGATCCCGGCTCTGTTGTTGTGCGCATCGATACGGGCGGCACATCAATCAGGGGCTGTTCCCCTCACTTCCCCGTCTGTATTACTCCATGCTATTCCTATTGGGGGTCGACACCGTGGCATCCTCCCCGTCCGGGGAGACGTTCTAGGCACTGAATGGAAAACAGGGTTATGGCATTGCGTCCCATGACATGGCGACGTTTCACTTCGCTGTGTTGAATGAATGTCCGACCTTGGCATCACGCTGCGGTGCCATAGCCTCCTAGTATCATATAAAAGCCTATGATGAAGGAAGCTTTACCCGGGTCCAGATTGCATTGTTATCTACTCTCCCGTTCATAGATGAGTCAAGGTTTCTCGAACTTGGATATGACGTTTATATTGACGAGACCTGAGACCTGAGACCCCTGGAATCGGAGAGTTGAGTTGAGTTGAGTCGAGTTGAACTCTGGGCCAACTCCGTAGTTTAGGTTTAGGTTTAGGAAGGAGTTGGCAGGCACGGCCCGGGAGCATCCACCAATCAGATTTCTGAGTTTGATAAGGTGTCACTCACCGATGCATGCTGTTCCTGCCATTCTGTCATACATTGCAACGCAGCGTTTTGTTTAATTGAGCAAGCAACTTCTCTATATTATTTACTAGTTTGACTTTATGGCCCTATTGGTATAAAGATCATGCAACTCTGCCCCTTTCCCAGCCTTCAGCAGCTCAAGAATTGCTGATTCTGTCACTGGGGTGCGTCGTCAATGTGTTCTGGGCCTTCGGATGAATTTGGAAGTGCCGTTTCGGAAGTAGGGGGTCCAACACCACATGGCATGCCATTGAGATGCTGAGTTTGTCCACGAACTGCAGTGCGAGAGCGAGCTTTTGGTAAAGCCAACAACGGCGCTAGCGTGTGCATGGAATTGATCAGTACACTTCCTTGTGCAATATGTTATACTCACCTTTGCGCTTCCGGGATGGGGAAGTGCCACCATCCCGCTTTCACTTCTTGCTTTGCTTATCATGTGTTGGATTCAATGTTAAAGGATGCCGATGTAATTGTTGCCTTGTGCAAAGCCCGCTGTCGGAAAATACGGAAGGTGAGCGATACCAATCAGTGGCCCAGGAGCAGAGCCAAGGTACGGGGGACAATGTTGTGACAAAGCGCTTGCCGAGTTAGCAAGGTGCCTTTGATCCATCGTGATAGGAATGCTGTAGGGATCCCGAGCTGCAGATGCGTTCATCGATCGGCCACCAGGTTGTAAGGACCTAGGATCGACAGGACGGTCTGTGATCATCTCCTGTTGTCGGAAATCCCGAGAATGCGGGTGAAAGCTTTACGGCTGTAGTGGGAATTCCGGATAGACATCCTCAGGCTGTGGGTGCATCATGGCTGAGAGACACATCAAAATGTCGCACGTGCCACGTATGGGTTGAAAAAATTCCATTGTGACATATAAAAGTAAGTAAGAAGCCCCTAGAACATACCAGAAGCCTCGTAGAAGGGTCGAAAAATGGGATAGTGCATAGTACACAGGCGGTCCCAATAGCGTTCAGGAAACCCATCGAAGTCCATGGCCGGGAGGGGTGAATGTCATGGGCCAGAGAATAGGATGCTTGTCACCAAAGTCCTCCCCAAAACCGAAAATTGCACACGTTAGACAGATAAAGGAGTGAGGAAAGCTGGTGTTTATTGGGTCTTGATGCTGTATCGTGTTGTGAAAGTGAAAGTGCACGACACGACATCTCGGGACACACTTTGTTTGGTTTAGTGTGGCTTCGCACCAAATATGGTAATGGTGAACCAAATGCGGTAACAACCGTACTATTGTGTCCGCTGTGTTTGAAAGTGTGTGGGTTTTTGAAAATTCGAAATATAGTCCTTCCTCCCCAAACATGCACCCTCGGATACCTCAGGATGAGTGTTCATAGTGCATACAAAGTTGTCTGTAAAGTTTATTTGAAGAACAGTCACCAAGTTTTGGTGGAACAACAGGAAAACTAGGAAAAATTGCAAGTAATCGGCA
>Ga0307510_10003483_pt1 | contig 18332 bp, 15 predicted proteins | sample 12_EM_MG_FD_207224 | JGI IMG/M metagenome (GOLD analysis project Ga0307510, IMG submission 207224) | Populus trichocarpa ectomycorrhiza microbial communities from riparian zone in the Pacific Northwest, United States - 12_EM | ecosystem: Host-associated > Plants > Roots > Unclassified | place...
CCGACGGAACCAACGACGGTAAGTCTCTAACGCGACGTCTGCGCCGCGCCCACCGAGGGCAGCGCCTGCACGGTGACGCCGGGTGGCGGCACGTCGTCGTCGGGGACGAAGAAATCCGACATCAACGGCACCGAGCGATCGACGCGGTAGTGCTCGAAATCCCTGACGCCGGAGGCGTACAGCACCTTGTCGTCGATGCAGAACTGTCCGGTGAATTCCCGCGCCGGCCTGGTCAGGATCGCATGCGCGGCATCGCCCATGATCTCGGGCGTACGGCTGGCGCGCATCATGGCGTCACCGCCGAGCAGGTTGCCGACCGCGGCGGTGGCGATGGTGGTGCGCGGCCACAGCGCGTTGACCGCCACGCCCGCAGATTTCAGTTCACCCGATAACCCCAGCACGCACATGCTCATGCCGAACTTCGCCATCGTGTAGGCAGTGGAATGCTCGAACCATTTTTGCTTCATGTCGAGCGGCGGCGACAGCATCAAGATGTGCGGGTTGGCCGCCTTCTTCAGATGTGGGATGCAATATTTCGACACCATGAAGGTGCCGCGCGTGTTGATACCCATCATCAGGTCGAACCGCTTCATGTCGGTCGCTTGCGAATTGGTCAGGCTGATGGCGCTGGCGTTGTTGACGCAGATATCGATGCCGCCGAATTCGGCGACGGTCTGCTCGATCGCGGCGATTACCTGCGCCTCGTCGCGGATGTCGCACAGCACCGGCAGCGCCTTGCCGCCAGCGGCACGAATTTCCTCCGCCGCGGTGTAGATGGTGCCCTTGAGTTTCGGATGCGGCTCCGCGGTCTTGGCCGCAATCGCGACATTGGCGCCGTCACGCGCGGCGCGTAGTGCGATGGCCAGGCCAATGCCGCGGCTGGCGCCCGAGACGAACAGCGTCTTACCTTTGAGAGATGTCATTGGGCTCGCTCCCGGTTTCAATTCAGTGTTGGCCATGATCTATAAGGCAAATCGCTGTCAGCCGTCACTGCTTCACTGCCCCACCGCTGCCGCGCCTCGTGTGCGCGGGTCGGGTGCGCCGAGCAGGCCGTTCGGCGTGACGGCAATCGAATTGACGGAGGTCTGGCCGAGCGGCTCGATCACCTTGTGACCTTTCGCGTTCAGCTCGGCCAATACCTCGTCGGAAAAGCCGCGCTCCACACGAACCTCGTCCGGCATCCATTGATGATGGACGCGGGGAGCTGCCACGGCGGCGGCGACATCCATGTTGTAGTCGAGCACGTCGACCACGACCTGCAACACCGCCGATATGATGCGGCTGCCGCCCGGCGAACCCGTGACCAGCACCGGCTTGCCGTCCTTCAGCACGATGGTCGGCGACATCGACGACAATGGCCGCTTTCCAGGGCCGGGCAGATTGGCTTCGAACCCGACGAGACCAAAAGCGTTCGAAGCGCCGGGCGCTGCGGTGAAGTCGTCGAGCTCGTTGTTGAGCAGCACACCGGTACCCTCGGCGACCAGGCCAACACCATAGGGAAAATTCAGCGTGTAGGTGTTGCTGACCGCGTTGCCGCTGGAATCGACGACAGAGTAGTGCGTTGTATTGCTGCCCTCGCGCGGGCTTACCGACAGCACCTCGGCCGCCGGCGTTGCGCGCGCAAGGTCGATGGTTGCGCGTTGCCGGGCCGCATAATCCTTGGTGATCAGCACATTGACGGGCGCGTTGACGAAGGCGGGATCGCCGAGATAGCGCGCGCGGTCGGCGTAAGCGCGTTTCATGGCTTCGATCATGACGTGCAGCGACGGCGCGGAGCCCTGCTTCATGTCTGTCATCGGAAACCCTTCGAGAATGTTCAGCGTCTCCAGCAAAACTGTGCCTCCGGAGGAGGGCAGCGGCATCGAGACGATGTCATAGCCGCGGTAGCTGCCGCGCACCGGGCTGCGGATGATTGCTTGATAGGATTTCAGGTCGTCGACCGTCATGATGCCGCCGCCGTCGTGGACGACCTTTGCCAGCCGTTCGGCGACCGGCCCCTCATAAAATCCGCGCGGCCCCTGCTCGGCAATCGCCGAGAGCGTTGCCGCGAGATCGGACTGGATCAACCGGTCGCCTTCCTGCAGCGGCGTACCGTCGCTGCGGGAGAACGCTTTCGCCGAATTCGGCCACCGTCCCATCCGGCGGTACATATCCGACAGCGTGTCAGCCATGTCGTCGGCGATCACAAAGCCGTCGCGCGCCAGTTCGATGGCGGGCTTGAGGATTTGCGCGAGTGTGAAACGGCCCGAGCCGTATTTCTCCAACGCCAGCGCCAACCCGGCTACCGTGCCGGGCACGCCGATGCCAAGCGCCGAATTGCGCGATTTATCGCTATCGGGTTTGCCGTCCGGTCCCAGAAAAATATCGCGCGTGATCGCGGCCGGTCCAGTTTCGCGATAGTCGATGGCGGCATCTTCGTTGCGCCCGGCCGAATGAATCACCATGAAGCCGCCGCCGCCGATATTTCCGGCGCGCGGATAGGTGACGGCAAGCGCAAAGCCGGTGGCGACCGCGGCATCGACCGCGTTGCCGCCTTGCCGCAGTATGTCGGCGCCGACTTGCGCAGCGATCCTTTCCTGCGCCACCACCAAACCATGCTCGGCCGTGATGGCGCGAACCGTGGAGAGATCGGGAGGCGCGTAGACACGGCGTTCCTGCGCGAAGGCGGTCGCCCCGCAGGCAAACGCAAATAAAATTGTGGCAGCCACCCGGCGCCATCGGATCGAAAAGACTGTCATCGAAAATCCGCCGCAGTTGGAGCCTGTGTGACGCTTGGCACCAGCCGCCAGCATCGGTGACGCATGCTATATGGGTTCGGATTCGATCGGCAAAATGCCTGGCGGGACTTTTGAAGGAAATTCCTCACATGACGGTGATCGCTTCCGAGGCAGCCGGCGCCGAAATGCCGCGGGAATATCCGCGCCGCGCCGCCGTCGTCAGCTGGATCTTCTTCGATTGGGCTGCGCAGCCCTATTTCACGTTGATCACCACCTTTGTATTTGCGCCTTATTTCGCCAGCTTCGTCGCGCCGGATCCGGCGCAGGGGCAGGCGCTGTGGGGATTCGCCACCGCGGCCGCCGGCCTGATGATCGCGCTGCTGTCGCCGGTGTTGGGCGCGATCGCCGATGCCAGCGGCCGCCGCAAACCGTGGATTGCCGGTTTCGGCGCGCTGCTGGTGATCGGCGCCTCGCTGATGTGGTTCGGAAAGCCGGGTGATCCCAGCGTCATCCCGCCGCTGTTGCTGGCCTATGCGATTGCGAGCGTGGGTGTCGAATTCGCTACCGTCTTCAACAACGCGATGATGCCGACGCTGGTGCCGCCGGAAAAAATGGGGCGGTTGTCCGGCACCGGCTGGGCCACCGGCTATATCGGCGGCATCCTCAGCCTCATCCTGGTGCTCGGCTTTCTGGCGGCGAACCCCGATACGGGGCGTACGCTTTTCGGCCTGGCGCCGCTGTTCGGCCTCGATCCGGTCAGCCACCAGGGCGACCGCATCACCGGCCCGCTGACGGGTATCTGGTTCGTCATTTTCGTGCTGCCGATGTTCCTGTTCACACCTGATTATCCGGCGAGACGCCCGATCCGCGAAGCGTTGCGCGAAGGATTGAGCGGGTTGAAGCGGACGCTTGGCGAGTTGCCGAAGCAGAAATCGCTCGCGACGTTCCTGCTTGCCAACATGATCTATACCGACGGGCTGGTGTCGCTGTTTGCGTTCGGAGGCATCTACGCCGCCGGCACCTTCGGCTGGCATACGATCCAGATCGGAAGTTTTGGAATTCTGCTGGCCATCGCCGGCACTTTTGGCGCGTGGCTCGGCGGCAAGCTCGACGACAGGCTGGGACCCAAGCGCGTCATCGCCGGCAGCTTGCTGATCCTGCTGTTCGCGCTGAGCGCAATTCTGCTGGTCGACAAGGACTCTATCCTGTTCGTGAAGGTCGCGCCGCCGGTGTCGGGCGGCCCGCTGTTCTCGGGAGCGGCCGAACGCGCCTATCTGGTGCTTGGATGCCTGATCGGCGCCGCCGGCGGTCCGCTGCAGGCGGCGTCGCGCACGCTTCTGATACGCCTCGCGCCGAAGGATCGCATCGCGCAGTATTTTGGATTGTTCGCGCTGACCGGGAAAGTGACGTCGTTCATCGGTCCGCTGCTGATCGGCGCGATCACGGCGGTCACCGCAAGCCAGAAGGCCGGCATGGCGCTGCTGGTAGTGTTCTTCGTGGCGGGGCTGGCGCTGCTGACGCGCGTGAGGGAATGAATGCGAGCAATTGGATGAGCCCGTCATCCCCCGCGAAGTGTTTAGCCCGGACAGATCACTGAAGGCGGGGGATCCAGTAAGCCGCGGCCTCAAGGTTTAGCCCACTGGCGTCTCTGGAATACTGGATCCCCCGCCTTCGCGGGGGGACGACGACCCCTTTGTCAGTCGCAGCGTGCTCGGTGGTAGATGGTGGGCACGTCGCTTCGCGCCTTTGCCCACCCTACAACATCGCCACTCAATGCCGGAAATGTCGCACGCCCGTGAACACCATGGCGATGCCATGCTCGTCGGCGGCCTTGATCACTTCGTCATCGCGGATCGAGCCGCCGGGCTGGATCACTGCGGTGGCGCCGGCTTCGATGCAGGCCAGCATGCCGTCGGCGAACGGGAAGAACGCATCTGACGCAACGACCGAGCCTTTGGTCAGCGGTTCGGCGAGTTTGGCGCCAGCAGCGGCATCCTGCGCCTTGCGGGCGGCGATGCGCGCGGCATCGACCCGGCTCATCTGGCCGGCGCCGATGCCGACGGTGGCGAGATCCTTGGCATAGATGATGGTGTTCGACTTGACGTGCTTGGCGACGCGGAAGGCGAATTTGAGATCGCGCAGCTCGGCGTCGGTCGGCGCGCGTTTGGTCACCGTCTTCAGCGTGAGGTCATCGACGACGGCGTTGTCACGGCTCTGCACGAGGAGACCGCCCGCGACGGTCTTTGCGGTGAGGCCGGCCGCGCGCGGATCGGGCAGGCTGCCGGCGAGGAGAAGCCGGAGGTTCTTGCGCTTCGCGATGATCGCGATGGCTTCTTCCGTCGCGTCGGGCGCGATGATCACTTCGGTCAGGATTTCGGTGATGACGCGGGTGGCTTCGGCGTCGAGCGTCCGATTGACGGCGATGATGCCGCCATAGGGCGACTGCGTATCGCAGGCGAACGCCTTGCGATAGGCACTGACCAGATCGGGGCCTTCGGCGACGCCGCAGGGGTTGGCGTGCTTGACGATGACGCAGGCCGCGGTGCGCTTCGGATCGAATTCGCCGATGCATTCATAAGCCGCATCGGTATCGTTGATGTTGTTGTAGGACAGTTCCTTGCCCTGCAACTGTCGCGCGGTGGCGACGCCGGGGCGCTTGTCGGGCGTACGATAGAACGCGGCGGTCTGATGCGGGTTCTCGCCGTAGCGCAGCGACTGGATCAGCCGGCCGCCAAAGGCGCGGAAATCCGGTGCGTCGTTCTTGAGCTGAAGCGCGAACCAGTTCGAGATTGCGGCATCATAGGCGGCGGTCCGCGCATAGGCTTTTGCGGCGAGGCGGCGGCGCAGCGACAGCGTCGTTGCGCCCTGGTTGGCGGCGAGTTCGTCGAGCACGGCCTGATAGTCCTGCGCCTCGACCACGACAGCGACGTCGTCATGGTTCTTCGCGGCGGCGCGGATCATTGCGGGACCGCCGATGTCGATGTTCTCGATGCAATCCTCGTAACCCGCGCCCTTATCGACGGTTTCCTCGAACGGGTAGAGGTTGACCACGAGCAGATCGATCGGCGCGATGCCGTGCGCCTTCATGGCATCGGCATGCTCCTTGTTGTCGCGGATCGCGAGCAGGCCGCCATGCACCTTGGGGTGCAGCGTCTTGACCCGGCCGTCCATCATTTCGGGAAAGCCCGTCAGCTCCGAGACGTCCTTGACCTGCAGTCCGGCCGCCGCGATCGCCTTCGCGGTGCCGCCCGTGGAGACGAGCTCGACGCCATGTCCGGCGAGCGCCTTGGCAAATTCGATCAGGCCGGTCTTGTCGGAAACGGACAATAGGGCGCGGGTTACACGGCGCGGATGGTGGGTCATGGAGGGGTTCCCAGGCTGGTAAGCCAGCCCGGTAGCATGGTTTTGCCGGTCATGAAACCGGCCAGAAACCCGCCAAATCCACGTGTGGAAATCTCGCGGCCGGCAGCGACCCGCTACAGCGGCAGTTCCGGCTCGCGCCTGGCATTGCGCCGGGCGCCGGTGGCCGCAGCCGACGTCGTGGAGCGGACAAAACTCCAGCGGACCGAAGAGGCGTGGCGGGAATCCTGGCGGATCACGATCTGGGCGGTGCGGCGGGGGCCGTCATTGCCGGCCAGAAACACGCTGTCCTCGAGGTCGACCTTGTCGTCGAGCGCCTCGAAGGTCCAGACATCGCGGTTGGGCAATACCAGCATGGCGCCGCGCGCGTCGCTGAGACGGCTTGCCTTCACCGCGGGATGCAGATGAAACCGCAGGGCAAAATCGGTCCCGTCGCCCTTGATGCGCGCCCCCGGCGCCGGCGAGATGGTGTCTTCGCCATCCAGCCTGCCGCCGTCCTGGGAGATCATCAGCACCCGGCGGTGCACGACGCCGAATCGCGCGAGATAGCCGTCATGCGACGTGGTCAGGAGATCGCCGTCGGCCATCGCCTCGCGGTAGCTTTCCACATTGCCTGGGCCACTGACGACGGGCGCGCCCTGCAGCAGGCGTTTCATCGCCGACAGTTCGATGAACTGGCACGAGGAGGTGTCGTGATAAGTCAGGGTCGAATGCGCCGCGGTGCTGCGCGCAAAACTGCGCCAATTGTCGCGGCCGGTCGAAGGCATGCCGCAATTGACGACGATCCGGCTCGCGCCGGACGACAATTCGAACGCGAGGCAACCGGCATGCGCTTCCTGGCTGACATTCGGCGGCGGCGGCGGGCCGGTGTCCATGATGACGGTCGTCGTGCCGGCATCGAGGCGCTGAAAGCCGGTGTGCGGCATGTTGGCCATCGGCACGCCGTGGGTGTCGTCATAGGCGAGCAGCGTCGCCACCAGGTCGGAAGGCGCGTTGCTCATGCCGTTGAACAGCGCAAAGCTGCCGTCGCCGTGCCGGAAGAAGCGCAGCATCGGCATCATGCGGTCGATCGCATTCAACAGCGCCGGCGGCGGCGCGATGTTGCGGGCGGCAAAGGTCTGCCGCAGCGGCAGCAGGTCGCTGAGCAGTTCGACCAGCGCGCCGGGATTGCGCGAAATGTGCCCGCCGTCGGGCATGATCTGCCGCTGCAATTCGTCGGAAAGCCGCCGCGTGGCGGAACGGATGTGACCCGCCTGATTGGCCAGGCACAGCGAGGCGTAGCACAGCGCGATCAGGACCTGCAGTCGCGGCACGCCGTCGGCGATGTCGAGCATCGCGTAGCGCAAATAGCGAATCTCGCGGGTCAGCCCGCGCAGATATTTGCGATAGAATTTTCCGTCGGTGTCGCCGAGCACCAGCGGCGCCTGCGACAACAGCGAGATCACGCGGCGCGCCAGCACGTCGGGGCGGCGCTCGAGCGGCCGCTTGCGCGCCGGATTCGAGATCCAGTCGTCGACCAGCGAGCGGGCATTGGCGCGGGTCAGCGCGGTGTCGGCGGCGCGCAAATGGCGCAGCCAGCCGAAGCCGAGCAGGGCGACTTCCCAATCTTCCGACGGCGGTTCGAGATCGAAAATCGAGCGGCCGTGGCAGGTCACGATCTTGCCGGCGAACACGAAGCGGCCGGCATAGATTTCGGCGGCACGGGTGGCGTCGGCGGTACGCAGGTCATGCGGCGCGATGATCAGCCGGTCGGCGCGGCCGGGCCACAGCCGCGACACCGCCACCGTCGCGCCAGTCGCACGCGCGATCACGGTCCGCGCCGAGCGGCTCATGATAAGCGTCGAGATGCGTCTGCGTTGAGCGACCGACACGCCGTGCCTTGGTTGAGGGAGGGAGGGTTGTTCTGGCGAATCCTTTTAATCCGGAAACGCCGCCGTGACACCATCTTGAACAGACGCGAATCACCCCAACATCAGGGAATTGCGGTTTAGAATCAGGATTTAACCAGCCGCGCGGCGTAAAATCCATCCAGCCCGCCGAGCCGGGGGTCGGCATGGGGCAAATGGCAGGGCAGGGTCCGCAGATCGCCGTCCGCGGTCACGATCTCGCTGAGCCCCGCGACTTCGTCGGCTTCGACCGGCACGCGGCGCATGCCGGATTCGGCGGCCAGCAGGGATACGATCGCCTGTTCACCTTCCTCCGGCTCCAGCGAACAGGTGCAATAGACCAGCGTTCCGCCCGGCTTGAGCAGGGCGACCGCCCGTTGCAGCAATCGCTTTTGCAAGGCCGTCAATGCGGCGATATCGGCTTCCTGCCGCAGCCAGGCCACGTCGGGGTGACGCCTTATGGTGCCGGTGGAGGTGCAGGGCGCATCCACCAGCACACCGTCAAAGCCGCCATTGTCTTGACCGGGCCACTCGGCGCCATCGGTCACCACGTCATCGGCCTGCAGCGAAAGCCGGGCCAGATTGTCGCGCAGCCGCGCCATGCGCGCCGCCGAGCGGTCGACCGCGATCACGCGCGCGCCGGCTTGCGCCAGTTGCGCGGTCTTGCCGCCGGGCGCGGCGCAGAGGTCGACAATGGTCTTGCCGCCGACGTCGCCGAACAACCGTGCCGGCAGCGCGGCGGCGGCGTCCTGCACCCACCACTGTCCCTCGGTGAAGCCGGGCAGCATGGTCACCGAACCCTGCAGCAAGGTGCGCACGGTGCCGGTCGGCAGTGTTTCGCCATGCAGGCGGGTCGCCCATTGCGGCGCGTCTGCTTTCACGGTGATGTCGAGCGACGGTTCATAGCCGATCGCGAGCGCCATCTGCCGTGCGGCGGTCTCGCCATACGCGCCGATCCAGCGCGCCAGCAGCCACGGCGGAATGTCGAGGTTCTGCGATTTGACTTCGTCGATCAGCGGCTGCCCCTCGCGGGCGCAGCGGCGCAGCACCGCGTTGACGAGGCCGGCATATTTCGCGGCGCGGCGGTCCGATTGCACCAGCCGCACCGAGAGATCGACGGCGGCGTGATCGGGCACATCCATCCAGAGAATCTGCGCGGCACCGATCAAGAGCGCGCTCTGCGCACGCGGCGCGTCCGTCGGGATACCGCGATCGAGCAGGCGCGACAGCAAATGGCCGAGCGTGCCGAGCCGGCGAAGAATCGTCGCCACCAACCGCCGCATCAATGCGCGGTCGCGATCGGCCAGGGTCTTCAGCCCGGGATGGGCGCCTGCGCCGTCGAGCTGATCGTCGAGGGTGCGGTGCTTGTGCAGTACGCCGTCGAGTATGTCAGCCGCGATCCGGCGTGCCGCCAGACCGGGCACTTCGGCAGGTACTGCGAATCTTGAAGGTGGCATGAAGCGGCAACGTCTCGGAAGGCGGAAAGGTTCTGGCTCATGCCATTGGAATGAAAGCCTGTTTGGCATGTGAATATGCCAAATGTAAGAATCGCCACAGACAATTTCGCGAATGTGATGTCATCTGTATGCTCATCCCTGTGCTATGGGAGATTGCGATGACCGACATTTCCACATCTCCCGCGCTAACCGCGGAACGCAAGAAGCTGACGCCCGCCGCCGAGCGTGCGCTGGCCGAGGCCGAAGCCCGCCGCAAGGCCGCCGCGGCCAGCGCCACGCCGCATCAGAAGGAGTTCCAGGGACCGAAGGGTCCGGAACCGACCCGATATGGCGATTGGGAACGCAAGGGCATCGCGTCGGATTTTTGAGGCCCAAGAGATCGGCCCAAGGGAGCGCGATGGGCCCTTGCCGGATTCCCCGACTCAGCCCTTAGTCGGGGATATGCCTCCATATGAGAGAATAAGTGCTTATAGGCCCCCGCGCCGGGGTTCCTGGCGCCGATGGTTTGCGGCGGCCTTGCCCTGGATATTCGTGATTTGCGTGGCGGCGGGGACGATGTTGCCGGTGCGGGACTGGGTGCGGCGGTCGTTGCCGAGCGCAGCCGACAGCAAGGCGGCGCGCGATGCCGAGATCATCTGGAAGCGTTCCGGAAATTCGGCCACGCCTCACGCCGTCGATGTCATCCGCACGATTGATGGGGATACGTTCGAGGCGCGGGTTCACTTGGAGCCGGGTCATGATCTCAATACACGGGTGCGTTTGCGCGGCATCGACGCGCCTGAATTAAAAGCGTCCTGTCCGCAGGAATTGAAGATGGCCGAGGCCGCGACGGGCGCGTTGCGCACATTGCTCGGCGAAGGCGATGTAAGGATCTTCAATATCGGGCCGGACAAATATGCCGGCCGCATCGTCGCCGAGGTTGCGACGCGGCGCACCGGGAATGTTTCGACGGCGATGCTTGCCGCGGGTCATGCCCGCAGCTACGGCGGTGGTCATCGCAACGGCTGGTGTGCGAATGCAGGACAAGCGCCGCTCAAATGAAAGGGCCGCGCAATAGCGCGGCTCCTGTATCAATCTGGTTGGTCGATCAGTGCGTGACCGTCACCGTCGTTCCGACCGATACGCGTTGATAGAGATCCGAGATGTCGTCGTTGAGCATCCGGATGCAGCCATAGGACACGAAGCCGCCGACGGAGCCCGGAACGTTGGTGCCATGGATGGCGTATTCGCCGCCGGCCAGCGTCATCGCCGCGACGCCCATCGGGTTGCGCGGCGAGCCGCCGGGAATGACATCCGGCATGTTCGGTTTGTCGCGCTTGACTTCGCTCGGCGGCGACCACGCCGGGTGGAGGTACTTGCCGTCGATCGTGGTGGTGCCGGCCCACTGCTTGCCGGTCTTGCCGACGCCGACCGGATAGCGCATGGCGCGACCGGAATCGAGAATGAGATAAAGCCGGCGCTCATGGGTCTTCACCACGATCGTACCCGGCGTGTAGTCGCCGGAAATGCCGACCATTTCGGGCCGTGCTTCGGCCTGCGACGACATCGCAATTCCCGCACCGATGGTGACGGCCAGCGCCACCGCAATCTTCACCGACATTTCAGCCCCACTTTGCCTGCCCCGTCCGGGGCGCACCAGTTGCCCGCTGCCAACGCAGCTTTGCCGTCTCACCCACGCATCTTTAACCGCGTGGATTAACCGGGTGTTTTCCACCTCTGGCCCGAGACTGGTTTGACGGGGGGAACAAAGAAAATGTTCAAATCATAGTAAATGACCTGAAAACAATACTGGGCGGCGAAATACCCGCCAAAGCGGGCTCGCCACTGACAACCGCGTGAACGCGGCGGCATGTGGGGTCAGCTACCACTGTTCCCGCGCAGAGACTCGTCATGCCCGGGCTTGTCCCTGGCATCCACGCCTTCTTCTGAAGCAAAAACGTAGATGGCCGGGACAAGCCCGGCCATGACGTCGCATATGACTGGGTGGCTCGCAGACGCCTATGCCGACGCGCCCTTCTTGTTCTGCCGGTTCTCGACGAGATCTTCGACCACGGCGGGGTCGGCCAGCGTCGAGGTGTCGCCGAGGCTACTCGGTTCATCCTCGGCGATCTTGCGCAGGATGCGGCGCATGATTTTACCGGAACGGGTCTTCGGCAGGCCCGGCGCGAACTGGATCTGGTCGGGGGAGGCGATGGGACCGATGTCCTTGCGTACCCAGGCGACCAGCTCTTTCCGCAACTCCTCGGTCGGTTCGATGCCGGCCATCAGGGTCACGTAGGCATAGATGCCCTGGCCCTTGATGTCGTGGGGATAGCCGACCACGGCCGCTTCCGACACCAGGGCGTGCGCGACCAGCGAGCTTTCGACTTCGGCGGTGCCCATGCGATGACCTGACACGTTGATGACATCGTCGACGCGGCCGGTGATCCAGTAATAGCCGTCGGCATCCCGGCGGCAGCCGTCACCGGTAAAATACTTGCCCTTGTAGGTCGAGAAATAGGTCTGCTCGAAACGGGCGTGGTCGCCGTAGACCGTGCGCATCATCCCCGGCCAGGATTTGGCGAGGCAGAGATTGCCCGAAGTCTCGCCTTCCAGCACCTTGCCTTCGGCGTCGACGATTTCAGGCACCACGCCGAAGAACGGCCGCGTTGCCGAACCGGGCTTGAGTTTTGTCGCGCCGGGCAGCGGCGTGATCAAAATGCCGCCGGTTTCGGTCTGCCACCAGGTATCGACGATCGGGCAGCGGGCGTCGCCAACCACGCGGTGATACCACTCCCACGCTTCCGGATTGATCGGCTCGCCGACCGAACCCAGCAGGCGCAGGCTCTTGCGCGAGGTCTTCTTCACCGGCTCGTCGCCTGACTGCATCAGCGCGCGGATCGCGGTCGGCGCGGTGTAGAAGATGTTGACGTTGTGCTTGTCGATGACGTTCCAGAAACGCGAATTATCCGGGTAATTCGGCACGCCCTCGAACATCAGCGTGGTCGCGCCGTTCGCGAGCGGCCCATAGAGAATGTAGCTGTGGCCGGTGACCCAGCCGACGTCGGCGGTGCACCAGTAGATGTCGCCGTCATGATAGTCGAACACGTATTGATGCGTCATCGACGCGAACACGAGATAGCCGCCCGTGGTGTGCAGCACGCCCTTGGGCTGGCCGGTCGAGCCCGACGTATAGAGGATGAACAGCGGATCTTCCGCGTGCATATGCTCGCACGGGCATTCCGTGGTCACGACTATTGCAGCGTCGTGATACCAGAGATCGCGCGTCGGGTTCATGTCGACGGCGGCACCCGTGCGCTTGACCACGACGACCCAATCGACGCCGCCGGCCTTTGCAATCGCGGCATCGACATTGGCCTTCAGCGGCACCTTCTTGCCGCCGCGCAGTCCCTCGTCGGCGGTGATGATGATCTTGGACTGGCAGTCGGTGATGCGCTGGGCGAGGCTGTCGGGCGAGAAGCCGGCGAACACCACCGAATGAATCGCGCCGATCCGCGCGCAGGCCAGCATCGCATAGGCCGCTTCCGGGATCATCGGCAGATAGATGGTGACGCGGTCGCCCTTCTTGACGTTCCGGGTGCGCAGGATGTTGGCCATCTTGCAGACTTCGTCGTGCAGCTGGCGGTAGGTGATGTGCTTCGACTGCGAGGGGTCGTCGCCCTCCCAGATGATGGCGGTCTGGTCGCCGCGCTTCTCGAGATGGCGGTCGATACAGTTCCAGGCGGCGTTCAGGACGCCGTCCTCGAACCATTTGATGGAGATGTTGCCGGGGGCGAAGGAGACGTTCTCGACCTTGTGGAACGGCTTCATCCAGTCGAGGCGCTTGGCTTGCTCGCCCCAGAAGCCATTGGGGTCAGAGACCGAGCGGGCATACATTTCGCGGTACTTGGCGTCATCGACGTAGGCGCGTTTGGCCCAATCGGCGGATACGTCGTAAATCTTGTCGGACATTTTTTCCCTCCCACGCACTGCGGCCGGATACTCGGACGGCCGCAAGCCGTCTCGATTGTTGCAATGATTATGCGTCGCGGGACGATGCCCGGACAAGGCGGAAACGTCTGCGACCTTGGTCGCCCGCCCGGCCACGGGCCTTGTTCCTGATCAAGGTGGCCTACATTTTCAGGTTTTGGTGGAGCCCAAAATCAACGTTATTGCCGGAATGGCTCCCATGACAGGTATTTTATTACCGGCAATGACGGAATCGGGACTCGCAAAGCTAACCTTTACCCCCTAAAGCCCGTCCCCGGGGCCGGACGGCCTTCCGGAACCAAGCTATAACAACAGGCATTGCCGGCAGACAGGTGGAGCAAGGCGATAACGGTCATGATGGATCAGCAGAGTTTCGAGGCTACGCGGCCCGTTTCCGCCGATCCTGCCGTTGCATTGGCCGAGGCGCTCGGGCAATTGCCCAAGCCGACGCTGAAAGCGCCCGGGGCAAAGCCGCACATCGTCGGCAAGACCTCCGTCGAAGACCTCGCTGAGGAACTCGGCCTCAAGCTGGGCGACCAGAACGGGCTGACCATCCGCCGCGTCAAGCGCGGCAAGGGCTATTCATTCCATCGCGCCAACGGCACGCAGATCCGTCATGCCGGCACCATCCGCCGCCTGCATTCGATGGCGGTGCCGCCGGCCTATCGCGACGTGCGCTATTCGGCCGACCCGAGTTCGCATCTGCAGGCCGTCGGCATCGATGCGGCCGGGCGGCTGCAGTACCGCTATCACGCCGATTGGGAAAAGGTCCGCGAGCAGCGCAAGGCGCATCGCCTGGCGCGGCTGGTGGGCGCCCTGCCGAAGATCCGCCGCAAGGTCTCGGCGTATCTGTCCGGTGATGAGCCGACGCGGGAGTTCGCGCTCTCGGCGGTGATCGAGCTGATCGCGCGCACCGCGATCCGGCCGGGCAACGAATCCTACGCCCGCCTCAATGGCACCCGCGGTGCGACCACGATGCTCAAGTCCAACGTCACGCTGGAAGACGACAGCTTCGTCCTGACCTTCAAGGCCAAGGGCGGTAAGGCCGTGCGCAAGGAATGCGATGCCGCCAAACTGGTGCGCGCGATTGGCATCCTGCGCAGCGTGCCAGGCAAGCGCATGTTCCAGTATCGCGACAATTCCGGCACCGTTCGCACGGTCTCGACCACGACCGTGAACACGTTTCTGCGCGAGATCGCCGGCATCAAGATTTCGCTGAAGGATTTTCGTACCCTGATGGCGTCCGCCGTGGTGCTGGAATCGCTGTCGCGGATTACGCCCGCAGCAAGCGAGCGCGGCCGCAAGAAGCAGGTGCTGGATGCGGTGCGCGCCGCCGCCGACGAGCTGTCGAACACGCCGGCGATCTGCCGCAAGAGCTACGTCCACGACACCATCGTCACGGCTTTCGAGGATGGCATCCTCGAACGCTTTGCCGCGACGATGAAGGGCTACCGCACCCAAGCCAAGCGCGAGGCGCTGCTGGCGCAGGTGGTAACGGCAGCGGCGGCTTAACGCCGAAGCCGTAGGGTGGGCTGAGCGAAGCGAGCCCACCCTCTCTCCAGGAATTGTATTTTGAATGGTGGGCACGCTTCGCTTTGCCCACCCTACGCATTGCGGCTAGCTACATCCCGCCCATCTTGCAGACCATTTTCCACTCTTCCGCTGTCACCGGCTGCACCGACAGCCGTGAATATTTCACCAGCGCCATGTCGGCGAGTTTCTTGTCGGCCTTGATCGCGGCCATCGTCACCGGTGTCTTCAGCGGCTTGTCCGCCTTGATGTCGACGCAGACGAATTTTCCGGTTTTGTCGGAGGGGTCGGGATAGGCCTCCTTGATAACTTCCGCGATGCCGACGATCTCCTTGCCCTCGTTGGAATGATAGAAGAAGGCCTTGTCGCCTTTCTTCATGGCGACGAGATTCTGCCGGGCGGTGAAATTGCGCACGCCGGTCCAGGCTTCGCCCTTTGCGCCCTTTGCGACCTGCTGGTCCCATGACCAGACCGAGGGTTCGGATTTCACCAGCCAATACGCCATCGTCATTCCTCCGCCTTGAACGGCCGCGTCAGCAGGCCTTCGATCGCCGCGTCGATCGTCACCTTGCGACCCAGGATCGCCGCGACCGCATTTGATACCGGCATATCGACGTTCTGCGAAGCGGCCAGTTCGATCAGGACCGGCGCGGTGAACTCGCCCTCGGCGAGCTTGTCGCGGTTCGGCGGTTCGCCGCGGCCCAATGCAATGCCGAGCGCAAAGTTGCGCGATTGCAGGCTGGAGCAGCTCAGGACCAGATCGCCGAGGCCGGAGAGGCCCACGAGCGTTTCGCTCCGCGCGCCGCAGGCCCGGCCCAGCCGGGCGAGTTCGCTGAAGCCGCGCGTCGTCAATGCGGCTAACGCCGAGGCGCCGAGCTTGCGCCCTTCCACGATGCCGGCAGCAATCGCTAGCACGTTCTTCGCGGCGCCGCCGATCTCGACGCCACGAATATCTGACGTGTGATAGGGCCGGAACGTCGACGAGCCCAGCGCCTGCACCAAGGCTGCCGCCAGCGTCTCATCCTTCGCCGCCAGCGTCACCGCGGTCGGCAGCCCACGCGCCACGTCGTCGGCGAAACTCGGTCCCGACAGGATCGCAGGCGTCGCATCGGGCGCGGCTTCCGCGATCACTTCCGTCATGAATTTGTGCGTGCCGCGCTCGATGCCCTTGGCAGCGGCGATGACCGGCGTCGCCTTCCGCAGATGCGGGGCCAGCGCCGCGACGGCTTCGCGCAAGTGCTGCGCGGGGGTTGCAATCAGGATGAGGTCCGCGCGCGCGGCAGCGGCGATGTCGCCGGTGATTTCGATGCGATCATCGACGCGCACGCCGGGCAAACGCGGATTGCTGCGCGCCGCTTTCATCTGTGCGGCAGCCTCCACGCTACGCGCGTAAAGCGTCACGTCACGCCCGGCCCGCGCGGCTGCTCCGGCAAGCGCCGTTCCCCACGCACCGGCACCGATCACCGCGACTGAATTAAACGACGCCATGTCAGAATCCCGCGCGCGTGTTGGTGTAGCCGGCCGGCGCGGTCGCATTGGCATCGAGCAGCCAGCGCGCGCGGGGCGGCGCGTCCATCGTATCGGTCAGCCCGAGCGCCATGCGTTCCGCGCCGGCCCATGCGATCATCGCGCCGTTGTCGGTACACAGTGCCGGCGGTGGAATGATCAGCGTGGTCTGCGCTTTGGCGGCGACCTCCTGCAACGCGCCGCGGATGGCGTGATTGGCGGCGACGCCGCCGGCAGCCACCAGCGCGCGCGGCGGGCCGAATTGTTCGTGAAACAATCTCAAGCCGACGCTTAGCCGGTCCGCCGTCGATTCCAGCACGGCGGCCTGGAAGCCGGCGCAGAGGTCGCTAACGTCCTGCGGCTCCAGCGGCATCATGCGGCTGGCTTCGTTGCGAACCGCGGTCTTCAATCCCGACAGCGAGAAATTTGCATCCGGCCGCCCGAGCATCGGCCGGGGAAAGGCGAACCGCTTGGCGTCGCCGTTCGCCGCCGCGCGTTCGACCTCCGGCCCGCCGGGGTAGGGCAGCGACAGCATCTTTGCGATCTTGTCGAAAGCTTCGCCCATCGCGTCGTCGACGGTGGTGCCGAGCCGGACATATTGGCCGACGCCGACCACGGCCACGATCTGGGTGTGCCCGCCGGACGCAAGGAACAGGCAATAGGGGAAAGCGAGCGCGCAAGTGAGCCGCGGCGTCAGCGCGTGGGCTTCGAGGTGATTGACTGCGATCAGCGGCGTATCGTGGACCATGGCGATCGCCTTCGCCGTGGTGAGGCCGACGATCACGCCGCCGATCAGGCCCGGGCCGGCGGCGGCGGCCACCGCCGACAATTGTGCAAAACCGACATTGGCGTCCTTCATCGCCTGGCCGACGATACCGTCGAGCAGGTCGACATGGGCCCGCGCTGCGATCTCCGGAACCACGCCGCCGAACCGGGCGTGCTCTGAGGTCTGCGAGCGCACGATATTGGACAGAATCTTGCCGCTGCCGTCGCTCTGGCGTTCCACCACGGCGGCCGCGGTTTCATCGCAGGTGGTCTCGATACCCAGCACCAGCATCGGCGTGTCGTCGTCCAATTTGAGCCCTTGCGCTGTCGCTTGGAGCGATATGACCCCTCTTCGAGTTGTCATCCCGCTCCAACTTTGGTTTGAGCATGATCTTTCGGAAAACCGGTGTCCACTTTTCCGGATCATGCTGTAAACAACGCTTCCGTAACCGGGTAGCATTACGAGGTAATGGCGTGCAATCGCGTAAGCTTGCCGAAATCGTGTTGGCGGAGATTTGAAATATGGCCGTTCTCGTCACGCGCCCGCATCCGGACGATGAGACGACGGCCACGGCGCTGCGCGCGCGGGGGTTCGAGGTCCTGCGCGCGCCGATGCTGCGGTTCGAGCCGGTGCCGTTCCGGGACGATGCGGACGCGGCTTATGGCGCCGTCATCGTCACCAGCGCCAACGCACTGCGTGCCATCGCGCCATATATTGTCGATAGCCGGCTCCCCAAGCTGCCGCTGTTCGCGGTCGGCGAAAATACCGCGGCCGCCGCGCGCGGCGCCGGGTTTGGCGAGGTGATCGCGTCAAAGGGCGATGCCGGCGCGTTGCGCGATCTGGTGCTGGCGCGTGCGAAATCGAAGCAACTGAAGAAGGCGAGCCCGATCCTGTACCTTGCCGGCGCCGATCTGGCGCGCGACTTGGCGGGCGAACTCGGCGAGAACGGTTTTACGGTGGTGACGCAAACCACCTACCGGATGGTGCCCGCGCCCAGCCTGCCACGGGAAATATGTGACGCCTTTGTGGCGCATGAGATCGAGGCCGTGTTGCATTACTCGCGGCGCAGCGCGCGTGCATTCCTGGAGGCGGCGCGCTTCGGGGGCGTCGAAATCTCGGCACTGGCGCTGCCGCAATGCTG
>Ga0307510_10003484_pt1 | contig 18330 bp, 20 predicted proteins | sample 12_EM_MG_FD_207224 | JGI IMG/M metagenome (GOLD analysis project Ga0307510, IMG submission 207224) | Populus trichocarpa ectomycorrhiza microbial communities from riparian zone in the Pacific Northwest, United States - 12_EM | ecosystem: Host-associated > Plants > Roots > Unclassified | place...
ACCGGCGACCTCAAGGTGACCACCGGCGCGATCAGCGCGAAGTAACCCGATCACCGCCAAGCAACCAGCGAAGGGCGAGAGCCATGTGGTCGTGGGATGCCTTCTTCGACTTCCTCACCAATCCCCAGCTCATCCAGGGAGCCTGGACGACGATCTGGCTGACCGCGGTCAGCATGGCGCTCGCCCTTCCGCTCGCCGTACTCGTGGCGCTCGGCCGGGCGTCCCGCATTGGACCGGTCCGGGCGGTCACCGGCTTCTACGTGTGGCTGATGCGCGGCACACCTCTCCTGGTCCAACTGGTCATCATCTACACGGGGTTGCCCCAGGTGGGTATACGCCTCGGCGTGATCAGCGCGGCCCTGACCGGCCTGGTCCTCAACGAGGCGGCGTACCTCTCGGAGATCGTCCGCGCCGGGGTCCTCTCGGTCCCGCGCGGTCAGTCCGAGGCCGCACGGGCGCTGGGCATGCCGCCCTGGAAGGTGTTCCGGGTGGTGGTCATGCCGCAGGCGCTGCGGGTGATGGTCCCGCCGCTCGGCAACAGCTTCAACGGACTGCTCAAGACGACCACGCTCGTCTCGGTGATCTCGGTCGAAGAGCTGCTGCGCCGCACCCAGTTCGCCGTCCAGACCAACTTCCGGGTCCTGGAGGGCCTCACCGCGGCGGCCCTGTACTACCTGGCGATGACCACCCTGTGGGGACTGGTCCAGCGGTGGCTGGAGATCCGGGTCGGCCGCGGCCACCAGACCGGGCCGGGCAAAGGCCGTCGCGTCAAGACCGCCGCCGCCGTACCGGCACTCGAAATGGAGATCCGATGACCATCGAGACGGTCGTTGAAGCGCGCCAAGTACGCAAGTCGTACGGCGGTGTTGAAGTTCTCAAGGGCATCGACCTGACCGTCCGGCAAGGGGAGGTCGTGCTCGTCCTGGGCCCCTCGGGCGGCGGCAAGAGCACGTTCCTGCGCACCCTCAACCACCTGGAGACCCCCGACTCGGGCACCGTCAGCATCTGCGGCGAGCGGATCGGCTACAGCGAGCGGGGCGGACGCCAACTAGCCCTGCGGGAGCGGCGGATCGCCGTCCAACGGCGGCGTACCGGCATGGTGTTCCAGCAGTTCAACCTGTTCCCGAACATGACCGCGCTGGACAACGTGGCGTCCGGCCCGGTGCACGTGAACGGTGTCTCCAAGTCCGAAGCACGCGGCGCGGCGCGGGAGTTGCTGGCCATGGTGGGACTCGCCGACAAGACCGGCTCCTACCCCTCCCAGCTCTCCGGCGGCCAGCAGCAGCGGGTGGCCATCGCCCGCGCGCTGGCGATGCGCCCGGAACTGCTGCTCTTCGACGAGCCCACCTCGGCGCTCGACCCGGAGATGGTCGGCGAGGTCCTCGACGTCATGGTCCGGCTCCGCGAGGAGGGCATGACCATGATCGTCGTGAGCCACGAGATGGGCTTCGCCCGGGCGGCGGCCGACCGGGTGGTGTTCATCGCCGACGGAACGGTGGTGGAGGACAAGTCCCCGGACCTCTTCTTCTCCGCGCCGGAACACGAACGCACCCGCCAGTTCCTGGACCGCATCCTGTGAACCCCCCACCCCTCTTCAGCCCTGTGAGCACAGTCATGAGCACCAACTCCCCACCGCAGACGGTCACCGTGACCATCGACGGCGCCCCCGGCCAGGCCTGGGCGGGTCAGTCCGTGACCGCCGTCCTGGTCGCGGCCGGCATCTGGCCGCTGCGCCGCAACCCGGTCAACGGCCAGTTGCGCGGCCCCTTCTGCGGGATGGGCGTCTGTCTGGAGTGCGAGGTGACCATCAACGGCCGCCCCGGCTCGCGGAGTTGTACCGCGCACGTCACCGACGGCATGGACATCCGCACGCACACCGAGCCGCTGCCGACGGCCACGCATGGCTGACGTCATGGCGGAGTCGGAGGCGGATGTCGCGGTGGTCGGTGGCGGACCGGCCGGGCTGCACGCGGCGCTGGTCCTGGCCCGGGGCGGACTGAGCGTCGCACTGCTCGACGAGTCCGACACCCTGGGCGGCCAGTACTACAAGCGCCGGGCCGAGCAACTCACCGCCGCCTTCGGCGACTTCCGCCCGCGCGGCACCGAACTGATCAACCAGGTGCGGGCCGCCGGGGTCGACGTCCGCACCGGCACCCTGGTCTGGGGCGCCGAGGACGCGGGCCGCACCCTCTTCACCTCCGACGTCCGCACGGGCGCCCTCGGTCGTGTCGACGCCCGGGCCACGCTTGCCGCCACCGGCGCCTACGAACGCTCCCTGCCCTTCCCGGGCTGGACGCTGCCGGGCGTGGTCACCCCCGGGTTCGCCCTGCACCTGGCCACCATGGACCGGGTTCCCGTGGGTCGACGGGTGGTGCTCGCCGGGACCGGTCCTTTCCTCCTCCCGGTCGCCTGCGCACTGTTGGAGGTGGGCGCCCGGATCGAAGCGCTGGTCGAGCTGAACCACCCGTACCGGCCCGGGATCTCCTCGGTCGGCGGCGCGTTGCGCCAGCCCGCCCGGCTCGCGGAGGCAGCCCGCTATCTGCTCACCCTCGCCCGGCACGGCGTCCGCGTCGAACAGGGCGCCCGTGTGCTGGCCGCGCACGGCGACACCCAGGTCACCTCGGTGGACATCGGCCAAGAGGACGGCAGTGCACGGCGGTTGGAGACCGACGCGCTGTGCGTGGGCTTCGGCTTCCGCCCCAGCACCGAACTGCCCCGGCTGCTGGGCTGCCGTACGCAGGCGGACCCGACCGGCACGGAGCAGCTCCCGGTCGTGGACGCGGACGGCGCGACCTCGGTGGACGGCCTGTACGTCGCCGGGGACTGTGCCGGTATCGCGGGAGTGCACGCGGCGGGCGTACGAGGGCAGTTGGCCGCCCACGCGATCCTGCGCCGCCTGGCCCCCGAACGCGCGCCCGTGCGGGTGGCCGGCCTGCGCCGCCGGGCCCGTGCCCTGGACCGTTTCGCCGAACTGGCCGACCGCCTCTACCCGTTGCCGGCCACGGCCGACATCCCCGACGCCACCCAGGTCTGCCGCTGCGAGGGCGTCAGCGCGGGCGAGATCCGGCAGGCCGCCGCGACCGGCTGGAACGACCTGCACGGCACCAAGGCCGCCACCCGCGCCGGTATGGGTCCCTGCCAGGGACGCGAATGCGGCCACATCGTCGCGGCGTTGGCCGGACGAGGCGAAGGTGTTGCGGAGTGCTTCGCGGCCCGGATGCCGATACGGCCGCTGCCCATGGCCGCGACGGTGGAAGGGCAGGAGGTCCCGTGACCCGGCCCGACGTCGTCGTCATCGGCGCCGGCATCCTCGGCGCGAGTGCCGCCTTCCATCTCGCCGAACGCGGTTACCGGGTCGTGGTGTTGGAGCGCGGCGCGCCCAACCGCGAGGGCTCCGGCACCACCGCGGGCAACCTCCACATCCAGGCCATCCACACCCGCCGCCCGGGCCAGGACGTGCCGGTCGACAGCGCCCGCCTGCTGCCTCTGCAACGCCGGGCGTCCGACCACTGGTCGCAGATCGAGGAACGGCTCGGCGCGGACGTGGAATTGCGGCGCGGCGGCGGCTTCATGGTCGCCGAAACCGCCGTACAGGAAGAGGAGTTGAGGGAGAAGCACGAGTGGGAGCGGCGGGCGGGCATTCCCACCGAGGTGCTCACCGGTGACGAGGCCCGCAAGCAGTTGCCGTTGCTCTCCGACCGGGTACGCGCCGCGAGTTGGTGCCCGCTGGACGGCTACGCCAACCCGCTCCTGATCACCCCCGCCTATCTGGCCGCGGCCCGCCGCCTCGGTGTCGAACTGCACGCCTTCACCCCGGTGACCGGCATCCGGCGGGTCGGCGACGACTACAAGGTGCTCTCGGGCAACCGGAGTTGGACGGCGCCCGTGGTCGTCAACACGGCCGGTCCGTGGATCACGGAGACCTCCGCGCTGGCCGGTATCCGCATCCGGATGTCACCGGTCGCGATCCAGATGCACGTGACCGTCCGGGTCCCGCCGCTCATGCACCATCTGGTCCAGCACATCGGCGAGGGCATGTCGGTCAAGCAGGTCAGCGCCGGCAACCTGCTGATCGGCGGCGGCTGGCCGGCCGCCGAGCTGGACATGGCCGGCCGCAGTACCGTCAGCGTGCCCAGCATGGCCGGCAACCTCGCCCAGGCCGGGCGCATCCTGCCGTTCCTCCGCGATCTGCGGCTGCTGCGGATGTGGGCCGGGCCGCTGGCCGCGACTCCGGACGAGATGCCGGTGATCGGTGAAGTCCCGGGCCACCCCGGGTTCTTCGTCGCGGGCGGGACCTACGCGTTCACCCTCGCCCCGGTGTGGGGCGACACGCTGGCCCGCCAGATCGCCGGGGAGGCTCCGGCCGACCCGGTGGACGATCTCGGCCCCGGCCGTCTGCTGCACGACGACGCCACCACTCCCGTATCGCCCTGAAAGGCACTCCCCCATGACCCTGAGAATGTTCGTCAACGGCCAGGCGATGTCCGGAGGCACCCTCAACCACGCGCTGAGCGAGGCCCGCCTCCTCGGCCCCGCCCGCACGGCGCCCACGTACCGCTTCTTCTCCGTGCGCGACGAGTTCCCCGGCCTGCACCCGGTCACGGAGGGCGGCGCGTCGATCAACGGCGAGGTGTACGAGGTCGGTTACGAGGTGCTGCGCGAGCAACTGCTGCCCGAGGAGCCCGCGGAACTCGAACTGGGCGTGATCGCGCTGGCGGACGGCTCGGGTTCCTTCTCGATGCGCATGCGCGCCTCCGCGCTGACGGCACCCGGGGTCGTCGACATCACCGCCCACGGCGGCTGGCACGCCTACCTCGCCTCGCTCTGACACCTACTCGCTGGAGGTCCGTCATGTCCCACCCCTCATCGACCGAACCCGTCGACCTCGTCGTCCGGGGCGGCACCGTGGTCAACGCCGACTGGCAGGGCGCCGCGGACGTCCTGGTGGGCGGCGGCAAGGTGCTCGGGGTGGTGGAGCCCGGCGCGTACCGCACCGTACAGGCCGCCGCCACCGCCGAGTTGGACGCCTCCGGACGTCTCGTGCTGCCCGGCGGCGTGGACCCGCACTGCCATGTCGGCTTCACCTCGGGGGACTTCACCTCCCTCGACGACTACCTCCAGGCCACCACGGCGGCGGTCTTCGGCGGGACGACCACGATCGTGGACTTCGCCATCCCGCGCCCCGGCGAGAACCCGGCCGACGTCGCCGCGGCCCAACGCGCCAAAGCGGCACAGGGGTTGTGCGACAGCGCGCTGCACGGATGCGTGGTCGAGTGGGACGACACCGTGCCGGAACAGCTGCGGTCGCTGGCCTCCGACGGCATCGTCACGGTGAAGATGTTCACCACCTATCGCGGCGAGACCATGGCCGACGAGAAGACCATCCTCAACGTGATGACGACGCTGCGGGACCTGGGCGGGATGGTGGTCATCCACTGCGAGGCCGACCACATCATCGCGGACACGCAGGAGCGCGGCGAGGCGGCCGGGTCGATCGGCGCGTCCCATCACGCGGGTACGCGGCCGGAGTTGGCCGAGAACGCGTCGGTCGCCGAGATCCTCGCCATCGCGGAGTCGGTGTCGGCCCCGGTGTACTTCGTCCACCAGTCGACACCCGAGGCGGTCGACCTGGTGGCCCGCGCCCGCGGCCGGGGGGTGCGGGCGTTCACGGAGACGGTGGCCCATCACCTGGTGCTGGACGACTCGGCGTACACGGGCCCGCATCCCGAACGCTTCGTGTGCTGCCCGCCGTTGCGGGACGCCGGCACGGTCGCCGGACTGCGCTCCCGGCTGCTGATGGGCCAGGTGGCGACGATCGGCAGCGACCACTGCTGCTACGACACGGCCCAGAAGGAGTCGGTGAGCCACGACGTCCGGGCGATGCCCAACGGTCTGCCGGGGGTGGAGACCCGGATGCCGGTGATCTTCAGCGAGCTGGTGGTCAAGGGCGGTCTGCCGGTGGGCCGCTTCGTCGAGTTGATGTGCGCCAACCCGGCCCGGCTCAACGGTCTCTACCCCCGCAAGGGAATCATCGCGCCCGGCTCGGACGCGGACCTGGTGATCTGGGACCCGACGGCCACCCGGACCGTCCGCAGCGCCGGCCTGCACATGGCCACGGACTACACGCCGTACGAGGGCATGCCGGTCACCGGCTGGCCGGAGACCGTCGTGGTGGGCGGCCGTCCCGTCGTGGAGGCCGGCCGGCTGACGGACGGCGAACCCCGGGGGCGCCATCTGCGCTCGGGCCCGCTGAGCCGGTCCCTGGTCTGCTGACCCCTCGCGGGCGTCTGATATATCGCTGGTATGCGCACTGAATTCAACCCGGCCCAGCTGGAACCGGTCGTGGTCTACCGCCTGCTCAACTCGACCGTCGTCCCGCGCCCCATCGCCTGGGTGTCGACCGTCTCCGCCGACGGCGTCGACAATCTCGCCCCGCACTCCTTCTTCACGGTCTCGTCGGTCGCTCCGCCCATCGTGCAGTTCACCTCGGTCGGCCGTAAGGACTCGCTGCGCAATGTCGAGGCCACCGGGCAGTTCGTGGTCAACCTCGCCCCGGAGCCGCTGATCGACGAGGTGAACAGGACCGCCACCGACTTCCCGCACGGCGTCAGCGAGTTCGACGCCGTGGGAGTGGAGCGCGAGGCCAGTACCCGGGTGAAGGCACCGCGCGTCGCCCGCTCCCCCGCGGCGCTGGAGTGCGAACTGCACAGCACGCTCCGGCTGGGCGACTCCACCGTGGTCTTCGGACGGGTGGTGCACATCGCGATCGACGAGAGCGTCCTGGACGACGGCCATCCCGAGGTCACCCGGCTGCGCCCGCTGGCACGTCTGGGCAAGGACGAGTGGTGCACCGTCGGCGAGGTCCGCGACCTGCGCCGTATCCGGTACGCCGACTGGCCCGCGTCGAGCTGAGCCGAGAGGTCATGCGAGGCTCACCGCCGGCACGGTGTTCCGGCCGCCGAATCCCATGGAGTTGCTGAGGGCCGGATTCCAGTGCGCCGTCACAGGGTTTCGAAGGCACGCCGCGCACGAAGTACTGTCGACCCATGCAAGACACTGGGCGGATGGAGCCGGCGCCCCGCAGGAACATGCGCGAGGAGCAGAAGATCCTCACGCATCGCCGACTGCTCGACGCGGCCGTCACGGTCTTCACCGAGAAGCCGTTCCTCGACGCACGGATGGAGGACATCGCCCAGGCGGCGGGGGTGACACGGGCCACGGTCTACGCCCATTTCCCCGGCAAGGCCGAGATCGTCGACGCGCTGGTGGACCGCGTGTACGGCGTGATGGGCGAGGCGTACGCCGACCTGGCCGCGCTGCCGCGCTGGACCCGGGCCGCCATCCGCACCTGGCTGGACGAGGCCGCGGCCCGCTGGCGCGAGATGGCGCCCGTCCGCCGCGTCGCCAACTCGGCGGCCCCGGCGGCGCTTCGCAGCCTCGGTGAGGGCCGGGTGCAGTACGTCGAGGCGCACGAGCGCTATGTCGCGATGCTGGTCGGTCCGCCGGAGCGCTGGCGGGGCGTCGACCCGGCGGAGGCTCGTCAGCGAGCGCTGATGGCCGTATTGCAGACCGAGTCGTTCTTCGCCGCCTGGATCGCCGTCGAGTGGCCGCTGGAGACCGCCGATCCCCTGCACCTGCTGGCCGACTCGCTCTGCCATATCCTCGCCCCCGCACTGGAGAACGACAGCGCCGTCAGCTGACGGGAGGCCGTACGCATCGGCCACGTCGGCTCGGGCATCGGCCAACAGGGCGTACGACAAAGGGTGGTTGTCCCGCAGCACCCCGCGACTGAAGGACAACCACCCCTCATACGGCAGCAGTTGCTCAGCCGCCCTCACCAACTGCCGTCGCCCCGGCGGCCGGATGCGTCGCCGCCGCGGCCTCCGTCTCGCCGTGCGGCGCGCGGGCGCGGATGCCGATCGTGAGGAGGGCGACGACCGCGGCCACCAGCATGCCGATGCCGCCGACGAGGGCGCAGGTGTGCAGCGCGTCCGTGAAGCTCGCTCCGTAGGCGGCCAGGGCCTGGCCCGTCGCCTCGCCGGTGTTCAGGTGGAGGAAGGCGCCCGCCTGGATGCCGGCCCCGTTGACCATGCCGATGACCTGGCCCTGGTCGGCCGGGTTCAGGCCGGACGCGGCGACATGTCCCGGCAGTGTGCCCAGGGTGCGGTGGGTGAGGACGACGCCGAAGATGGCGGGGCCCAGCGCGCTGCCGATCTGCCGGAGGGCGCTGTTGGCGGCACCGGCGGTGCTGCCCAGGCGGCGCGGCAGACTGTTCATGGCGATCGTGGTGATCGGGGCCATCGCCAGCGCGATACCGACGCCCAGCACCGCGATGACCAGGGCCGCTTCACCGGTTCCGGTGGTGGCGTCGAAGAGGCTGACCAGGAGCGCGCCGATGCCGCCGACGAGCAGGCCGGTCACCAGCACGAGGCCGGGCGAGAACCGGTGCATCAGCCGGCCGACCACCGGGCCGAGGAGGACGGTGAAGCCGTTGAGCGCGATCAGGCGCACCCCGATGTCCCAGGTCGAGGCGTGGTGGACGAGGCCGAAGTACTCGCTGAGCGAGAACACCAGGCCGACCTGTGCGAACAGGGTGAGCGCCATGACGAACGCGGCCCCGGAGAACGCCGGGGACTTGAACAGCCGCATGTCCAGCATCGGGCAGCGCGACCGCAGTTCGACCAGGACGAAGGCCGGCAGGGCGAGCGCCGCCACGACGAACGCGGTGACGACCTCGGCCGAACCCCAGCCCGGGGCGCCGCCGCCCTCGATGACGCCGTAGACGATGGCCGTGATGGCGACCACGGCGAGGAGTTGGCCGGGTATGTCGAGGTGGCGTTCGCGGTCCGAGCGGGAGTCGACCAGGGTGAAGGCGCCGACCAGGACCGTGACGGCGCCGATGGCCAGGGTGGGCAGGAAGATCCAGCGCCAGCTCGCGTGCTCCACGATCAGGCCGTTGAAGAGGGGGCCGAGGGTCAGGCCGAGGCCGAGGGCGGCCGTCCACAGGGCTATCGCGGCGCCCCGCTTGCGGTGGTCGGGGCAGACGTGGCTGATCAGACCGAGGGTCGCGGGCAGCAGGGCGGCGGTGCCGACGCCGGTGAGCGCCTGGCCGACGCAGACCTGCACGACGCCGTGCGCGGTGAGGGCGACGAGACAGCCGAGACAGGACAGCGTCAGGCCGATCAGATACATCTTTTTACGGCCGTAGAGGTCACCGATGACACCGCAGGTCAGGAGCAGTGCGGCGGTCGGCAGGATGAAGGCGTCGGTGATCCACTGGAGCCCGGTGGTGGACGCGTCGAGCGCCTGCTGGATCACCGGGAGCGCGACCGACACACCGACGACCGGCAGGTAGGAGACGAAGACTCCCACGCAGGCCAGGACGATGGTGGCGGTGACGTTCCGGGACGGACTGTCCGGCTGCGGGGCCGGCGGCGAGACTTCGGAGACCAAGGTCGGCATGACACCTCTCAACAACGTACGGGGGCGGGTTGACCGGGTGTGAACTGCGCGTGGCGTTCTGTGCGCGGCTACGGCGGGGGTGACGGTGCCGACTCCGTCGATCGCGCTCCGCGGTCCGGAAGTTGACCTGGTTGTCCGGCTTGAATCTCCATTGACGTCAGCCATTTCTTTTCGGGAAATCGCTTCGGACCGTATACCGGGGACCCGGTCCAGGAGATGCCGTTGGGCCTGCAAACTAAGCTGAACAGCGGCGACGACAGGACGCCTCGTCGAGCGGAAACGCGCAGGTGGCGGGCGGTTCAGCCGGCGGCGACGTTGGTGGTGATCAGCCGGAGGAGCTGCTTGGCCAGGGCGTCCTGATCGGGTGTCAGGCCCATGGCGTCACCGATGGCGAGGGGTACGGCGGCGGCCTGCTCACGCATCCGCTCCCCGGCGTCGGTGAGCCGGATGGCGACCGAGCGTTCGTCGTCCCGCCGGCGTTCGCGGCGCAGCAGACCGCTCGCCTCCAGCCGCTTCAGGAGCGGGGAGAGGGTGCTGGACTCCAGTTGGAGCGCGGTGCCCAGGTCCCGTACGGAGATCGAGTCCTGCTCCCAGAGGACGAGCATGACGAGGTACTGCGGGTAGGTCAGACCCAGCTCTTCCAGCAGCGGCCGGTAGCGGGCGGTCACCGCGCGGGACGCCGCGTACAGCGCGAAGCACAACTGGTCGTCGAGGAGCAGCGATCCCTCGGCCGGTTCCGCGGCGGCTGGGCTCATGGTGCGACTCCTCGCTCCTGCTTCTACGGCTTCGACGGCCCCTACGCCACCTACGGCGCCCTTCAGGGCAATCACCACCTTATCGTTCAGGTCCAGTCGATTCTATCGAGCACGCTTTAGTTGTGCACGACTCAATCGCACGCTACTCTCATCCTCGTGCCGCACCACCGGGCGAGACCCGCCCGGAACCCGCCGCGGCACCCGATCCGAGGAGATCGCCATGACCGACAGCACCGCACCCCGCCCCGTCCTCGAACCCGCCGCCCAGGCCTTCGTCGAGGCGACCGCGAACCCGCCGTACCTCTTCGACCTCGCCCCGGCGGAGGGCCGCAAGGCCGTCGACGAGGTGCAGTCCGGGGAGATCGCGAAGCCCGCCGTCGACGAAGAGTGGATCACCGTGCCCGGCGGCCCGACCGGCCAGGTCAGGGCCCGTATCGTCCGCCCGGCCGGGGTCACCGGCACACTCCCCGTGATCATCTACATCCACGGCGCCGGCTGGGTGTTCGGCAACGCCCACACCCACGACCGGCTGGTGCGCGAACTCGCCGTCGGCGCGAACGCCGCCGTGGTCTTCCCGGAGTACGACCTCTCCCCCGAGGCCCGCTACCCGGTCGCCATCGAGCAGAACTACACCGTCGCCCGATGGGTCGTTCAGGAGGGCGCCACCAAGGACCTCGACCCGACGCGCATCGCCGTCGTCGGCGACTCGGTGGGCGGCAACATGACCGCCGCGCTGACGCTGATGGCCAAGCAGCGGGGGGATGTCCCCCTGGTGCAGCAGGTGCTGTTCTACCCGGTCACCGACGCGAACTTCGACACCGGCTCCTACCACCAGTTCGCCGAGGGCTACTTCCTGCGCCGCGACGGCATGCAGTGGTTCTGGGACCAGTACACGACCGACGAGGCCGAGCGCGCCCAGATCACCGCCTCCCCGCTGCTGGCGACCACCGAGCAGCTCACCGGCCTGCCCCCGGCCCTCGTCATCACCGGCGAGGCCGACGTGCTGCGCGACGAGGGCGAGGCCTACGCCGACAAGCTCCGCGAGGCCGGAGTCCCCGTCACCGCCGTCCGTTTCCAGGGGATCATCCACGACTTCGTGATGCTGAACGCCCTGCGCGAGACGCACGCCGCCGAGGCCGCGATCACGATGGCCGTCACCGTCCTGCGCAAGGCGCTCGCCTCCGGCTGACGTACGGCACACTCGGCGGCATGGACACCGATGCGTTCGTGAAGACCCTGGACCGGGAGGGCGGCCTGCTGGCCGAGGCCGCGGAGGCGGCGGGCGTCGGCGCCGAGGTGCCGCCCTGTCCGGGGTGGCGGGTGCGGGATCTGCTGCGGCACACGGGGATGGTGCATCGCTGGGCGACCGGGTTCGTCGCCGAGGGGTACACCGAGTACCACCCCGACGCCGGCCTCCCGGACCTGGACGGCGCCGAGCTGCTGGCCTGGTTCCGGGCGGGGCACCGCTCCCTCGTGGACACCCTCTCCACCGCCCCGCCCGACGTGAATTGCTGGCATTTCATGCCGGCACCGTCACCGCTCGCGTTCTGGGCGCGGCGCCAGGCGCACGAGACGACCGTGCACCGGATGGACGCCGAGGCGGCGCGCGGCGGGACGGCCGGCGAGATCGCCCCGGACTTCGCGGCCGACGGCATCGACGAGCTGCTGCGCGGCTTCCACGGTCGCCGCAAGAGCGGGGTCCGCAGCGAGGAGCCCCGGGTGCTGCGGGTGCGGGCGACGGACACGGCCGACGCCGTGTGGACCGTACGGCTGTCCCAGGAACCGCCCGCCGCCGAGCGGAACGGCACCGGGGGCGCCGACTGCGAACTGGCCGGTCCCGCGGGGCAGTTGTACCGGGCACTGTGGAACCGGGGGCCGTTCCCGAGCGTGACCGGTGACACGTCGGTCGCCGCGCTGTGGCGGGAGAAGTCCGCCGTCACCTGGAACTGAAGGATCCAGGGCTGAAGGATCCAGGACCGACGGACCCAGGGCTGACGGATCTGAAGCTGACGCTGCGTCAGTCGGCCAGCATCTTCGTCAACACCGCGCGCTGCAACGGGAGTACCTCACCGTGCAGCGCGCGGCCCTTGTCCGTGAGGGTCACGCGGACACCCCGCCGGTCCTCCGCGCACATGCCGCGCTCGACGAGACCGTCCTTCTCCAGCCGGGCGACCAGCCGGGACAGGGCGCTCTGACTGAGGTGGACGCGCTCGGAGATCTCCTGGACGCGGAACGCGCAGGACTCACCCGACAGCACATCCAGAACCTCGAAGTCGCTGCCGCACAGGCCGTGTTGATGCAGGGCACGGTCCAGTTCGCACTGCGTGCGGGCGTGCAGCGCCAGCATCTCCCGCCATTGGTCCACGAGCGCCTGCTCGGCCTTCTTCGCCGCCATGACAGCGCACCGTAGCAGAGAAACGGGTTTGTTGCATCGGAATTAAATGCTCTTGCATTCGATGCACGCGCATGTAGTCTCTGCGGCATGACCTCTCCGCTCTCCCCTCCCGCGATGCCCTCCCCGGCGGTTCGCTGGACCCCCCGGCTGTGGGGCACCCTGCTGGTGCTCTGCGCCGCGATGTTCCTCGACGCGCTGGACGTGTCGATGGTCGGTGTCGCGCTGCCCTCCATCGGTTCCGAACTCGACCTCTCCACCTCGACGCTCCAATGGATCGTCAGCGGCTACATCCTGGGATACGGCGGCCTGCTCCTCCTCGGCGGCCGGACCGCCGACCTGCTCGGCCGGCGTCAGGTCTTCCTGGTCGCCCTGGGCGTCTTCGCGGTGGCCTCGCTGCTCGGCGGGCTCGTCGACTCGGGCCCGCTGCTGATCGCCAGCCGCTTCATCAAGGGCCTCAGCGCGGCCTTCACCGCACCGGCCGGCCTGTCCATCATCACGACGACCTTCGCCGAGGGTCCGCTGCGCAACCGCGCCCTGTCCATCTACACCACCTGCGCGGCCACCGGTTTCTCGATGGGCCTGGTCCTCTCCGGCCTGCTCACGGAGGCCAGTTGGCGGCTCACCATGCTGCTGCCGGCGCCGATCGCGCTCCTCGCCCTCCTCGCCGGCCTGAAGCTGCTGCCGCGCAGCGAACGCGAGAAGGACCACAACGGCTACGACGTCCCGGGTGCCGTCCTCGGCACCGCGTCGATGCTGCTGCTGGTGTTCACCGTCGTACAGGCGCCGGAGGCCGGCTGGGCGTCGGCCCGAACTCTCCTCTCCTTCCTGGCAGTCGCCGTCCTGCTGACCGTCTTCGTGTTCGTCGAGCGACGCTCCGCGGGGCCGTTGATCCGGCTGGGCGTGCTGCGCTCCGGCAACCAGATCCGCGCCCAGCTCGGCGCGATGGCCCTCTTCGGGTCGTACGTCGGCTTCCAGTTCCTGGTCACGCTGTACATGCAACAGCTGCTCGGCTGGTCGGCGTTGCACACCGCGCTCGCCTTCCTGCCGGCCGGTGCGCTGGTGGCTGCGTCCTCGACGAAGATGGGTGCGATCGTCGACCGGTTCGGCACCCAGCGGCTGATCGTGGTGGGCTTCGCGCTGATGGTCGTGGGGTACGCCCTGTTCCTGCGGGTCAGCGTCGATCCCGTGTACGCGTCGGTCATCCTGCCCTCGATGCTGCTGATCGGCGCGGCCTTCGCGCTGGTCTTCCCCTCGCTCAACATCCAGGCCACCAATGGGGTCGACGACCACGAACAGGGCATGGTCTCGGGGCTGTTGAACACCTCGGTGCAGGTCGGCGGCGCGATCTTCCTGGCCGTCGTCACGGCCGTGGTGACCGCCCACGCCCCGGCGCACGCCACCCCGCAGGCGGTGCTGGACAGTTACCGGCCCGGGTTGGTCGTGGTGACGTTCATCGCGCTCGCCGGGCTGCTGATCACGCTGCCGGGGCTGCGTACCCGCCGTACCCAACAGTCCGTCGTCGTAGCCAAGTCCACTGTGACGGAGGCGGAAGCGGAGCGCGTGGCGCTGCGTGACTAGGGGGACGCCTCCCTGAGGGTGCGCCCGGCGGAGCCGATTGCTCCGCCGGGCGCACGCGTGTGAGACTTTCGGGGATGACGACGACCAGGGGACGGCGCACGCAGGCCGAGCGGGACGCGATGACCGTCGAGATCGGGTACGCGCTGGTCAGCGCGGCGTTCGTGGCGGCGGTGCTGTTCGGGGCGGTCGCCGGTCCGGCGTTCCTGTTCGAACTGCCGGGCGCCGTCGAGACGTTGCTGGTGCGCGGGGCGCTCGTGCTCGCGCCGGTCGTGTTCTTCGTCCGGGTGGCGACGGTTCTGTACCGGTACCGGCAGGGAGCGGTTCAGCCCAGCCAGCCAGGGCGCACCAACCCCGACTCGTAGGCCAGCACGACCAGTTGGGCCCTGTCCCGGGCGCCCAGCTTCACCATCGCGCGGCTGACGTGGGTCTTCGCGGTCAGCGGGCTGACGACCAGGCGGCGGGCGATCTCGTCGTTGGAGAGTCCGATGCCGACCAGAGCCATCACCTCCCGTTCCCGCTCGGTGAGCTGGGTGAGGGCGTCGGCGGTCGCGGGCTCCTTCGAGCGGGCGGCGAACTCGGCGATCAGGCGCCGAGTGACCCCGGGTGAGAGCAGCGCGTCGCCGTCGACCACCGCCCTTACGGCGCGCAGGAGTTCGTCCGGTTCGGTGTCCTTGACCAGGAAGCCGGAGGCGCCGGAGCGGATCGCCTCGAAGACGTACTCGTCGAGTTCGAAGGTCGTCAGCATGACCACCTTCACGTCTTTCAACCCGCTGTCCCTGGTGATCCGTCGGGTCGCGGCCAGGCCGTCGAGCAGCGGCATGCGGATGTCCATCAGGACGACATCCGGGCGCAGTTCGCCCACCGCGCGCACGGCCTCCTCACCGTCGGACGCCTCACCGGCCACCTCGATGTCCGGCTGCGCGTCCAGCAGGGCCTTGAAGCCGGCCCGGACCAGGGCCTGGTCGTCGGCGAGCAGTACGCGGATCACCGGTCGTCCTCCTTCGGCGTGACCTTCAACGGCAGTACGGCGAGCACCCGGAAGCCGCCCTCCGGGCGCGGGCCCGCCTCGATCGTGCCACCGAGCGCGGCGGCCCGCTCCCGCATCCCGGCCAGCCCGTTGCCGCTGCCCCCGGCGTCCGCGCCGGTCGCGGGCCCGTCGTCGTCGATACGCAGCCGTAGCTCCCGGGGATCGTGGTCGAGGTGCACGCGCGCGTGCCGCGAACCGGAATGTCGTACGACGTTGGTGAGCGCCTCCTGCACGATGCGGAAGGCGGCGAGGTCGGTACCCGGCGACAGGCGGGGCGGTGTTCCGTCGATCGCGACGGTCAGGCCCGCGCTCGCCGCCTGCTGCACCAGTTCGGGCAGCCGGTCCAGGCCGGGGGCCGGGGCACGTGGGGCGTCGCCCGGGGTGCGCAGGGTGTCGAGGACCTGGCGGACCTCACCGAGCGCTTCCTTGCTGGCGGCCTTGATGGTGGTCAGCGCCGTGCGGGCCTGCTCGGGGTCGGAGTCGAGGAGCGCGAGGCCGACGCCCGCCTGGACGTTGATGACGGAGATGCTGTGCGCGAGGACGTCGTGCAGTTCACGGGCCATCCGCAGCCGTTCCTCGTCGGCACGGCGCCGGGCCGCCTGGGCACGCTCGGCCCGGTCCCGGGCCCACTGTTCGCGGCGGGTACGGGCCAGTTCGGAGATCGCGGCGATGGCCACCACCCAGGCGGCGACGGCCAGTTCACGACCCCACGGCATCCCGTGGTCGTGCTGCGGGGGCAGCCAGCGGTAGAGCCAGTGCGCGATCAGGAGATGCGCCGCCCACAGCACACCGAGTGCGGTCCAGGCGGCCCAGCGGCGGCCGGCGACGACCGCGCTGAAACAGCCGATCGCGACGGGCAGGAAGACGGGGCCGTACGGGTATCCGGCGCCGAAGTACACCACGGTGACGAACACAGTGCCGAAGGCCACCCACACGGGGTAACGGTGGCGCCACAGGAGCAGCACCGATCCGGCGACAAGCAGCACGCGCGCGTAGAAGTCGAGGTGAACGCGATCGGGCTGACTGTGCGAGGCGAAGTTGCTGCCGATCAGCACGAACACGGTGACCAGCAGCGTGGAACGCCACGGCCACCGCGTCGGGACCACCGGTCCGCGGCGCCACCAGGGCGGTCCCCCGCCACGTACCCACTGCTCGTCCATGCACGTCACGCTAGACGCCGGTCGGCACCGGGGTCGTCAGCTGAACGGGGTGATCACTCATACTCCCCGGGGAGTACAGCGCCCCTGAAAGGGGCGCGGGGAACTGCGCGACAAGCCCCCACCGGACCCGCAGACAAAAACGGCGCACGCAGTGGATCAGTCACACGTCCGCAAGCCCCACCCCAAGCGCAAGCCGTCGCACCGCATGACGGAAGAAAAACTCACGGTCCTCCACCACGCGGCGGAACTGACCGAAAAGCTCAAAGCTGACCAGCCCATACAGCTCGGCCCAGGCAGCCACCAGAGCCACGGCCACGGCTGGCGGCAGGTCACCGGCGAAGTCCGCGACCATGCGCTCCCCCTCGGGGCGAAGGTCCGCAGGGAGCGGAGGCTCGGTCAGCGTGCCGGCCCGGTGGGCGTCCCGCGCGATCCCGATGAGCAGCAGGGCAACCCGCGCGGCAGACGGCACAGTGGTCTCGGGAGCGACATACCCCGGAACCGGCGACCCGTAGATCAACGCGTACTCGTGCGGATGCGCCAGCGCCCACCCCCGCACCGCCTCACACACAGTGATCCAGCGCCGCACCGGCCCCGCGTCCACGACCCCGGAGTACGCCACTTCCGCGGCCTCCCCGACGGAGTCGTACGCGTCGATGATGAGAGCGGTCAGCAGCTCGTCACGGCTCGGGAAGTACCGGTACAGCGCGGAGGAGACCATGCCCAGCTCACGAGCCACGGCACGCAGCGAGAGCTTCGCGGCACCATCGGCGGCCAGCTGTCTGCGCGCCTCGTCCTTGATGGCCGCGGTGACCTCGATCCGGGCTCGGGCGCGGGCGCCTTGTGTGGTGCTCATACGAGCCAGTGTGGCATGGAATCAGAGCAGCGCACACAAACAAGAGCAGCGAACAAAAAAGAGAGCAGCGCTCTTGCATTGGATCGCCGAACCGGTGCAGACTGTTCCCGAGAGCGAGAGCAGTGCTCACAAAAGCGAGCGCCGTTCTCCCCGTCCGTCTTCTTCGCCCAGGGAGTCATCATGAGCACGCACGTCCAGAAGCCCGGCTGGTTCACCGTGAACGTCATGAACCGCGCCGTCGCCTGGTTCACCCGCCGCGGCCTCAGCGTCTGGGGTTCACGGGTACTGGCGGTCCGCGGCCGTAAGAGCGGCGAGTGGCGGACCACGCCGGTGAACCTGCTGACGGTGGACGGACAGCAGTACCTCGTCGCCCCGCGCGGTCACGTCCAGTGGACGCACAACATGCGGGCGGCGGGCGGCGGCGAGCTGCGGCTCGGCAAGAAGGTCGACGCGTTCACCGCGACCGAGGTCACCGGCGACGACAAGGTGCCGCTGCTGCGCGCCTACCTCAAGCGGTGGAAGGCCGAGGTCGGGGTGTTCTTCGGAGGAGTCGGCCCGGACTCCTCCGACGACGAGCTGCGCCGGATCGCCCCCGACCACCCGGTGTTCCACGTCACGGTCAGGAGCTGACCTCGCCCTCCACGGGCTCCGTGGGTTCCACGCGCTCCACCGGCTCCGCTTTCCTGCGGTCGATCGCGGTCAGCGCGCGCTGTGCCAGCGGATGGCTTCGTACGAGTTCGCCCAGCGTCGTCGAGCCCCGGGTGATGTCCATGAAGGCCTTCCAGGCCGGCCGGAATCCGGTGAGGGCGGCGTGGAACAGACCGGGGCGCTTCTCGAAGATCGCCAGCATGCTCTTGCCGACGCTCATCTCGACGCCGAGCCCCGCCTTGATCGCGAACGCGTAGTTCAGGGCCTGGCGGCGGGTGTCCACGGCGTCGTGCGCCTCTGCGATCCGCACCGCCCACCCCCCCGCGAGCCGTCCCGACCGCAGCGCGAACGAGATGCCCTCACGGGTCCACGGCTCAAGGAGTCCCGCCGCGTCGCCGCACACGAGCACGCGCCCGCGTGACAGTGGCGAGTCGTCCGCGCGGCACCGGGTC
>Ga0307510_10003485_pt1 | contig 18327 bp, 15 predicted proteins | sample 12_EM_MG_FD_207224 | JGI IMG/M metagenome (GOLD analysis project Ga0307510, IMG submission 207224) | Populus trichocarpa ectomycorrhiza microbial communities from riparian zone in the Pacific Northwest, United States - 12_EM | ecosystem: Host-associated > Plants > Roots > Unclassified | place...
TAAGTGTTATCAAGATGTGAAACATTTTTATTCTAATGAAGAGAAGCTTAGGCTCTGCTATTATGTATCAAATTTCGCTATCAATCAACCAAGGCTTCCAGTGATATCCGATCCTGGTTCTGAGCACCGTGACCCCATTCCACTTCCTTGACCTACAGGTAACGCCCGTCATTATGCAGGACGGTAGGTAACCTAGAGATGACGCCCGTCCTTACTCAGGACGGTAGGTACCTACCGGAAGTTACCATTTCCAGAAAAGACTGCAGGGCCCGGCCGTCAACCTACAGTCCTGCGGTGCTTACAAAAGACGGACGCCGTGCCTGGCCGTCCTTATCCACCCTGCCCGGGACGAACGGGACTATAGGACGCCAGGGCCCTGGCGTCCGGACGGGACGGTTGGGAACACTGAGAGTGATGGAGGGGGAGAAAAAGGGGAGGTGACGAAATCAGAATGTGCAGCACTAACTTACTCAGATAGTCGGGAGAAAATATACGTGGAATTTCATGCTTATATCATGGCCATACTGAGTAGCACCCATATTGTGGTATTCTGAGCAATACACTACTTGCAGGGAGCAAGGTATTTCCTATCACAACCACGAAAGTAAGTTAGTGCCAACTCAAGGGATAACTCAAGAATAGGTGCCTCTGACGTTTAATTCCTTATTTATTTTGGGTTTTGTTTGATTGTTTAGTCCCTCTTTTATGGCATGGGGTGTTCGCTAGTATGTTGCAAGAATGGTTAATCATGCCTCGCTGTCTGCGCTACGGCACACTACGCGACTAATCTTCCGTGAAATTTGGAGTACGAACGAAGGGATGCTATATCGTATGTGAGGTGAGATGTTCGTTATACACTAGATATACAAGAGAGAAGACTATTTAAGGAGAAACACCAATGCCAAGCCCACTCCCGCACAGCCAATGATAGACCTAATCGCAAACATGGACATGCACTACACTATCCCAAAGACACGACCTAAGTAGGTAGCCGCATCTCAACATATCGTAGAGCCAACAGAGCCAACAGTATTGGATTCGATAAATTCTGGCAACCCCATTAGATTTTCTCGCAGAAAAAATGCCTAGAAAAGCAAAACTAATTGTTCCTCTCGTCCTCGCAGGGACGATCCATAAGAAGCAGGCCATACCAGAGGCCGAATACAACCTTTGTCAAATGTCAGTAATAAATAACGTAAATTGTAAAGGGGGTCACATTATACCAGGTCCAGGTACAATAAAAAAATAACGAAAGCTACAAATTCAAGCCTTTCTTCGGCCTTATTGCATATTAGTAGATTTACTCATGCTCAAAAATCCAGCACTTACCTTCTGAGCCTCTTCCCGCATTTTACGTTCCATTTCTGCGAACCCTAAATTTATCTTAGTCTCCAACCTAATTAAGGATAAACGAAGGACAAACTAAGTCGATTAGCGTAATTTACGAGATCCTGATAGATTTTAGTATTATTGTTCAACAACCTATTCTCAGCCCTTCTTGAGAACATACACTTTCGACCGCAGGAGAGCGATTCATACGCTGGGTATTCATGCTGGAAAACGCCATTCGGGTCGTTTAAGGTAGATTGTTCTGGCGAGGTTTGTTGTTTCCCGCGAACCGGGATGACATATTTTCGTAAAGTGTTTTCCTCTGAGAAAGCTGGTTAGTAGAAGTAATTCAGCATTGGAAATCCCAAGATATCTTGCCTGAGTTGTATGAAACCTGCGATGGAGCCCAATACCACAGCCAATTCCATTGACGACTAGTTTGTTTGTGAGTTTGTGAGCGGATATTTGTTTGACCACTGCTTTGGTGAGTGGATTCATTTTGATTGATAATAGTGTAATACTTTTTCAAGGTTTGTTGAAGTGTTGGAAACGGTTGTTGTATGATACCTGTGAAGGAGAAAGCGACTGCAAGATGTTCGGTGGGGGTTTATATACTGGCCCATAGTGGAGATATAGTTTACCCTCAAAACAAGGTAAAAGAAGTCCTCTTGGTGAGGGGCGGTCACTTTAGTTCTCGTAAACCTCGACAATTCTGAACCCAGCACACATAATCACCCATTGCAGTATTCCGCACAGTCCAGGGGCCCTACAAGGGGGGCAGGGGTAATTTCAAGAAGACGGGGCGGGGGCGCGAGCCCGCGTCCTGTATCGGGCAAATTACTCGCACTGGGGGGCTAGGCTGCGACGCATGGCCCCTACACTATAGGCCTTTATAAGTATGATATAAGAGAGAAACGGGAAAGCGCCTGCTTAGGCTGAGGGCAGGGGGGGGCTGGTAGGATGGTCGGGATTGAGATGGCGATTATAGGGGGTATCCGCGGATGATATGGTTTAGGTAAGGACTGCAGGGTATGGGGGATCGCAGAGGGGAGAGGCGATAAACGGGAGGTATTAGGAAGGATGGCTGGGCACATGCGAAAAAAAAAGAGGAGGACGGCCAGCCGCTGCACTCAAACTATGAGTCATATGGTGATACTTTATAACCGAAAACAATAAACGATATACCTGTGGAATGGGGTGGGGGGAGGGAGATAAATCATCAAGTGCTCCAAGTATTAAGACACTGAACCAATCATTCTGCTATAATCCTTATTTTTTCATTGAAATACTTCCAGAAGTCTTTCACTTTAACCATAGGCTCCGAGATGTTGCAGCAAAGCGAAAGAACAAATGTAAAAGAAGTCGACTTGCAGCACACTGCCTGGGATTCTCCAGAAGTCTTACCGGGAAACTTAGTTGCCACTCACTCTGATCCTGATATCAGCAACAAATGTTAGAACATTTGGGTGACTATACTCCTAGTGTTCTATCCAAAGAGGGTATGCTCACAGCCTTGAAGACGCTGGTTTTTGAGTGCTAATTTGGCAAACACCTTAGGCTTTTTTATTTCTTAAGGATGTATTCTTCCTTCCTTATTAATTTATGCAAATCGCACATGACACGCATGATCATAAACTAGGAGGGGGATCAAATCATGAACATGAAGTCCCAGAGCACACCAGCCAAAGAGATGCATCAGGAAAACATCACAGGGCCCTACCAGAAGGAGAGGGCCCGGTCCTAACTCCACCTTCCCTAGTCTGTCCATGGACTCGCAGAAGAAAAGACCACCACGTGCAGTCCGTCCGGTCTTACCTCCAAGAGAGATGGACAGCACTGTTCCGAAACATGGCCCATTGTCTGATTTCTGACCGTAAGTGCAATTATGAGGGGTAAGTTAATGTCTTAAGTTACGGATAATTCTTGACCAGCAGGTTTGTGCAGGGTTGTAGTGGTGAGTTTCTCGTCGTCTTCGAGCATTGCGATGGGCAAGAGGCCCCGAGATATTGGGCACATCTAGACATTCCGCTCTTTTGTAAAGTATATCATTCCGCACCCTTCGCTGTCCAGAGTTTGGCCAGGGCCAGGCAATGCTTAACGTTGGAGAGCTGCCTGCTGCGGCCAATGTGGGTTAAGCGCATCAGAGGGGGCAAATTTAGGTGAGACCGTGACCGTCGGTATTGTGATAGCTGTAGGGTTACACCCGGGTGTGCCCTGCACTTTGTAGCGGCTACTCCAGCCCAAAATATTCACATGTCTTTGCGAAGAATAAGTTACTTTCTTGAGCAGAATATTTGGTGAGAGCACCAGCAGAATAGCGGCACGTGGAAGTATTCTTGGCACTGACAACGAAAGTTATTATGCGTTCCACTGGAGGAACTAGCAACGCACACCGGGAAAGAAGTTTTCACTTCACTACACTGTACTATCAAGCACCGTTCACAATAGCTCTGTGCTTCCAGAGCTGCAACTCCGGTCGCCCTATTTTCCCATCATCCCCCCCACCTTGCGATCACTCGTGTCGCTATTGGCATCAGTCGTGGGAAAAGGTGAAGTTCCACTTTATACTTTGGCATTTAGCGAGGTATAGTAACACCTCTACCGGTACCTTCCCAACCAATTGCCCCTTAGCGACAAAATGCCGTTTCCCAATAGAAGATATGAGTTGACGACATTGGACAGTATGTAAACATATCTTTTAATAAGTTTCATAGGTATGGGCACAATCATTCTCACTTTAGAAGGCGCAAGTTAGTTGGCTGCTGTAGTTGCCGAAAGGCCAATGTGAACTCCACCCTTTCTCACGGCTGGCAGCATTTATATTGTGGAATTTTTGAGGTTAGTCCCTCAGGTATTTTTTGCCAGGAGCACAGTATTGATTTGTTATGAGGGAGCGAATGTAGATATATTGACTATAGAGGAAAGAACAAAGAACGTAAAGACGTGAACGACGAAAAGACTGATGAACTAGTAATACAATAGGAAAAAGATCCTGCTTTTATCCACTGTGAACTATGGGCGATGAAAACGACTAGAAAACCTTTCCTCCACACGATACATGCTCCTTTAGTCTGTAACAAGAGTTTGTCCGACATTGTTAGTGAAACAAAACGAAACAAGAACAAATGCAGGACAGTGGAGAGACAATCGATGAATCGACGGCTCCGATCATAGGTTTTAACCACAGGTTGTCGCTACCGACCAGGGTTCCGAATAGTCCGACTGGTCTGGTCTTGAGGACATGACCGCTTAGTCGGTCCTCTTTGATGTTAATGACTTGACTAGCCCAGCTCAATTGGTCTAGTCATGTCTGGGACCGGCCCCAGACCAGTCTGTATAAAAAGAGTGCATGATACTATTATAGTGGTACTGATACAGAATATATTCATGTTTTTCAAAGAAACAATGGTCCCTATTTTAGAATCGTAAAGAAATCAGGCTTACTTTCATACAGTCACCTCGGTTGGAAGTTTTCGATGCTGGGGGCATGTTAGAGATATCGCGCGCCAGCACAATATCACTTTCTGCCCATCCACTTCTGGTTTGGACTGTTGAAAATAGTGCTGCTCGCCATACTCTCACGATACTTGCTTTGTTCAGATAGCTTCCGGGAGCACGCTTGTTTGTGGCTTTGGATATGGGCTGAGGATTTGGGCATATGGCTTCGGCTTTGAGCGTTTGGTTTATACGTTCGGGAAAGCATTGCGAATGCAGGAATGCGTGATAGTTTTGGGATCGTGCGGCTTTCGGGAAAACCGGGAAAAAAGCCGAGAGAAAAGCGGAAGCACTGTAAGGCCAGCGTAAAAGAGCTGGAAGCCAGGGGATGGGAAAAGTGTTTGTTTTCCTTTTAGTTAGCCGGGAGTGTTCGCAGGGGAAGGAGAGACTCACATGGGGTAGTGTGGTGCCTCATGGATGGATATGATGTCTTCGTGATTGATATATACTCCTTTGATCGCCCATAGTTAGTTAGAGGGTTGAGCATCGAGCATGGTGGAGTTGGGTGAGAGACTGTGGTTGTTGTCAAGTTAGTGAAGAGTTTTTCCTCACTCCGGAGTGAGATCGTTTAGGCATGAGCACTTTGGCGTTTACCGTTTCGTTTCGTTGTCGCCATATTATCGTTTGGCCGTCCAAGTCTAAAATGGACGAAGGCTTCGGATATGCGCGTTCCTTCGGTACAGCCCATTTGATCAGTGCGGCGCTAGGGGGCGTGGGGTGCTCGGATAATCGTGTGCAAAAAGGAGCTGGGAAGAAGTATAAATGCGGGGGATGCCCGGATGCGATGAGCTATGGAAGTTGTGATCTTTGTCTTTCTTTTGTTAACATGGGGTTTAGAACAATTATTGGGTGGTTAGGCGCAGTGGATCCAATCCTAAGTTACCGAACGGCACAAAACTTTTATTGATACGAAAAACGGTGATAGACAAAACATATCAGAGAGCAACAAAGAATGAAGAGATCGTGTGCAAGAAATAATTATTGTGAATCACCGGCGCCCACCCCGGATTTCTCACCTCACTCAACCCCCACGCCAGAAGAAAGATGTTAGAAGAAATACGGAGAATTGGCCGCTCGGTCTGGAAGTCGGTGAAGCATGCGCAAAGCGGGGTAGGACACGTAGGAGAGCGGGGCAACATATGTGGCAGAGCGGGGTAGTAGACATAGCAAAGCGGGGAAGCAAAGAGGGGAATGAGGGGTAAGACAATGGCGTGAGAAGAGAAGGAAATCGTATGATCCTGTAGTCACTATGGGTTGTACTTAAGAAGTTCTCTTCACGCTCAATTGTTGGAATAGAAGTCACCGAACATTGTCTGTCTCTCATAAACTTTATTCTTCTCTTTAGCGCTCACATACGATCGATATACGGCCCAGAAAATAAGAATAATGACTTTGACGAAACAAGAGATGACCGTAAAACCGTGAGAGAAAGATGCGATGAGTGAAATAAACTACTAAATGAACAAAGGGAAGAACAGGCCCGCCTTATATCCTTATCAACAGGGAACTTTGTTCCCCGGCACACTTCCTGCGCATGCCTGATTCTTCTCCCACTTTCCATTTCCAGGTCGTCCTTCTGTTCCAGTTTGCCAAAACACTTCCGAGGGGAGAACTCCCTAGCCCAGGGTACAGGTATGCCAGATGCCTCGGATCGAGATGATGGCCGAGTGTACGGTAGATGTTCCGTTATTGACTGTGTTCATGTTTCATTGTCAATCGATCGGTGTTTGATGGTGTCGCATCAGGTATCCAGGGTGGTGGCATTGGAGCGTCAGAAGCTAACTGCGGTGGAACGCGGTCGAAGCAACCATCTAGTTAACAATATTGCAAATGCGTTTCGCCTTATGCAGGAACGAAAGTATGTACAGTATGTGGTGAGCAGCCTAAAATCAGAAATCTCCAACAAAAATAATCAATCGGGGTAAGCACTAGAGCCTAGTTTTTGTCCCCTTTCAGAACCCCCCTTTGTGACTGGTGCTCCTACTAGTGCACAATCTACGGAGTAGGAGTCCCCAATTCCGAATACAACGATGAAAATAATACACAGGGGTGTTAGCGCCAAAGTGCCTTTTTGGCACACGGTGGTTGAGAGGGCCTCTGAACCGAAATCATGACTTGCAAATCGTAATTTGAAACAAGCCTTCCAATGGGTTAACCCGGGCTCAAAAAAGGCCGACCCGACCCGGCCCAAGCCCAGCGAATGTTTAGCCCAACCCGGCCCAACCCAACAAAGGAAAGCCCGTGTTGACCCTGTTGAAAGAATCACCGGCAATTTCTCCGCATAACGGAGAGGTTTCCTGTGTTCCTTCCCTATCTTGTTAGTCTGTTATTATTAGTCTCATTTGTCAGTTGTTTTCAATCAAGAGGAGGAACGAACAGGTATGGATGCGCATATAAGGCCGGGGGCCATCGGAGGTTAATGCGAAGGATGAATCGGAGTACTTAGCGGAAGGGAGACCGAAACTCCCCGGTGTCTGCGAAAGTCTGGAAGGTTCTCCGGGAGAGAAGATTGGAAGCCCTCATGTATTGTCTATATAAGCCCTCAGTTCCGGTGTAGATAGAAGGTAAGAAAGAACGCATCCGATCAAAGAATATACTCGTTTCCTCGACAGATTCTTCGTCCTTCTTCATCTACCACGCTCCACTTTTCTCTATCTCCATCTCATAACAAAAGACCCAAGCAACCCAACGAACCCATTGGGCTGAACACCGGTGAAGTGCAGTAACCAGAATCAATCTGAATATATTAATACAGAACAATTGCGATACGGAATGAAAAATGAGAAATGAGAATGACTGAATCGTGAGTAGAAAAGTATATGGTATGGGAAGGGGGTGCTTTCTTCAACATCAATGTAAATGTTTAGGAGGATTGCCAACTACGGAGACACTCAGTTGACTGGATTGTCTCTGGATTGAGAGAGTGGTGGGAGTCTGAAATTTTCCTCTGGGATTGCTCGTTCCATGAGACTTTTGATACCTCTGGGAACAATATATACATTGCCAATATCTATTACACAAAAAATAAATATTTAGTCCCCACTCCCGGATCTTGTATATGTTGGGTGTGTGGATGACTTACTCAATATTGTCTGCAATAACCAACCTTCCGTTTGGAGACTCCGGAGGTCCCCAAACCCAGGAAGCCGGACGGGGGCTTTTCCTTTTTTGTTGTGCCTGATGCGCAGCAGGCTGGGGATTTGGTGTGCATAGGCAATCATTGTCTAACTCAACAATCTGTGAGTAATCGCCAGTACCAGGCTCAGACTCTATGGTTTCTGAGCGAAGGAATTTAGGCAATGGACTTGGTGTTCGCAGTATAGCTGGAGGACTAGAGAGGTAACTCTCAGTATTAGAAGGAACCTCATCTTTCTTGAATGTGACTCCCCACAGGGGAGTAAAAGTAATGGAGTAAGTAAACCGAGAAAAAAAGGAGAACGTTGAGAGTTGGAAGAAAGATTCTGTGTTTGAAAGGGGCGCCCAAAATATATTCTAAACTTCCGCCCGTAAAACTAAGATACCGAGAGTGCTCAAGAGCACTCAAATCACCCTAAGTCGTACGCTTTTTTCCACACTATCTTCATTTGGAGAGCATTTGCCTTTGACCTTACTTCATCCGGTAATGTAGTTCTAGTGAGCAAGGTGCTCGGACTATCGTTTCCCCGGCAATACGAACAGATGTGGACGATCAAAAGCTAAAAATCGAGGTGAAACATTCATTGGGTTCGTTGGGTGACCCGGGCCCGGCCCAAGGAAGCTATTGAGTGAGCCCAGCCCAATGAACCCTGCCCAGCCCAACGAAAGACCCGGGTTAACCCAACGAAGGCCCAACCCATTGGAAGGCTTGGTTCACACCGCAACCGTTGTCAAACCCAATTCCTCTCGGCCATGTCCCACCGATGTTCGGACTATCGCGCAGGTATGGAATCTTCGTGAATTTCAACAGAGATTGTTCGCAATGATATCTCCGGGCTGAGAATGTCGGCGTTTCCTGATGGGAGCGAGGTGGCGGGTAGGAAGCGCAGCAGGCGAGCTGTGGAATGGTTTGAGGATCTCGCGTTTGGCGAGGTCTCGTGTTTTTGGGCAACTCGTGTTTGGTGGTCTTGGAAACTGTTACCTGTCGTGGGTGGCGCAGAGACCCACTATGGTGGAGCTATGGCCCCGAGCTTGATGCGCTGTCGGCTATACCTTTTCCCGTTGACCACCGAGACACTACTCCGACCTTCCAGTAAACCCCGCGCCCTTTGCTCAATTGGCAGTGGGTTGTCCCCAACGCGTCATGAAATTTCCCCCAAATGAAGCAAACGTTAAGATAACTTTTATAGGAAGTGTATAATAGAAAAACAGTATTGTACTGCCACAAAATGAAGGATCAAGCGTTAGGCTATTCCTAGTTGAACCCACTGCCCGAAAAGACAGCCATAAGGCCTGTTCTCTACCTGCTCTTGGACGCAAAACCTGGCCTGTTTGATGAGCTGGAGATGAATCGCATTCCAGAATTTCACCGCAGCACTGCTATTTAATTCATTGTTCTTATTTCCCCTTGCGAGGTACATCTCCGTATTCATTTCATACTTTCTTCCTGTAAATTCTTCCCCTACAGACCGTTTCCTCTGTTAGAATTTTCACCAAGGTTCTATATGTATGACATGGACGACTAGACGACAGAAAAGAGATGTGCTTTGGCAAGTGTTGGACAGAGTGGGAAGTTGAAGCGCTAGTGTATATGATCGGGAGGGTTAGCTCTGGATCTGATTACGAGTAGTTCACCTCATCATATACATTTTGTAATTAAAAGCCGAGATGAGGACACAAGTACCTTCCATTCCGGCTGCGTTCTTGTAGTATATAAGACCGCCGCTTTGACAGGACATAGGAAGGGGACGTTGGAAAAAATACAGCGATTGAAGTTACTTTACAACATCTTCTTGTCTTTTCAAGTTTGTTTCAATTCCCCATTTCTTTATCACTCTTTGTCTTCACATCGAGTACACAGTTCTACAAGTGATAATGATTTTAAGTAGGTTCATGGCCTATGAATCCCCGGTTGTTGTAGGGCTTTCACTTTTTCGATTTTTAGGTTTTAAGATTTGGGTGCACTCGCGGTTTTTGTCACTAGAGTACACTGTGCACGGGCATCACACAACTACCAGGACCTGACCAATCTCCTACACTAGCCAATGCAACAACTGAAAATGCCTACTCGCGATTTGGGGTAAAGAAATATATGTGGTCATGTCTTGTGGCCTTTTTCTCCCGAATGTACCCAAAACCGTAGTTCTGGTGCGGTGGGTGATCACAGCATAATATGACAATCTTTCAACCCCATTCAGAGTAGCAACCCTAGGTCTATAGACAACTTAGTATGATAGTACGAATACGGTAATTCAGTCGTATTTGTGGGATCACATGCCTGACAGCCTTGACTGTGTAATAGACAGTTTAGCGAGTTTAAATATTGTTTACGACCATGCCTAACATCTTTTACTTATTTCTTTCACTTCTATTACACCACCACGGTACATCATCTACAAAGCATTACACTATGTTCAAACAAATGTCTCATTTCAAGCTCACACACAACCTTCGCGTTGCTGGTATCCGCCCCCGAATGGGAGCTCTCACAAGATTCCACACTACTCAAGTAAGATACTGATTGATCAATAATGTTGTATTACATCTACTAACCTTTTTGCTCAGAGTAAATCAATCGCAGAACTGGTACCTCACGTCTCCAATAGCGAATCATCCGGCGACTATATAGAATATGTGGCCTGCGATGGAACCGGGTTGACATACCGTCTGTACAAAAAGGTCTAATCTCCTTACAACTTAAGACTAGGTCTTCTGGAAACTTGACTAAATGGTATTAGGATCTCGTGCAAGCCATCTGCGCTAACAGATATCTTATTGATTCTGCAAAGAGGTTGGAGCTAGGGGTCACTAATACAAGGACAGGGCTCGGCCCAGAACTCGAGGAACAGTCTGAGAAGATCAGTGAACTGAATGAGAGGATCAGATTCCAGGAAGGGGAGATCATAGCGAAGAATGAGAAGATCGAAAGCCAGGACCAGAAGATCAGGGAACAGCGAAAAGAGATCTCAGACCTCAAAGATGCGAACTCGGACCTCAACGATGATATCTTCGAACGGGTTTGGGAGAGCAGAGGACAGGATAATTGGAGAAATGACGGATGAGGCAGAGCTCCATGATCCAGTTTGGCTACTGTGAGGATCTCGAGTTGGCTATGACTGACCGCAAAAACGGAAATGTTGAGATCTCTTTATTTTGGTGCTTTTGGGCTAGAGCAAATGCTTTTTATTTTCCTTGTCTAGCGGCGTACTGCAATTACGCAAAAAGTCACAATTGGTGGCGTTCTATGGGCCATGTTATATAACTCTTAAAACCCTTTGTACCCTACAAATCTCTACTCTACTTGTATGTTCAACCTGAATTTTCGCCAGAATATACTTGCACAAACTCTACACATGCGATCTGTCACGGGAAATGTCAGTGATATCATACTTGTATGATTCATGCTATAAGCGCAGGGCACCGTACACAAACCAAAATCCTCCAGTCTTGTCAGAATCAGATCTGATAGCCATCACATCTTATCACTCGAAAGCCTGCAGATATCTGCCGTCCCAGCAGGCCTGGTCAGATGGGCCTCGGAACCCGGACCGCAGCCCACAGTCAGGTCTGGCCACCTCCTGCAAAAGCTCAGGCCGACCCAAGCCTGGCCGGACTGTCGCCGCTTGCGAACACTGATTGCCTTTGGTAACTGCACAATTATCTTTTAGCACGGGCCAGACAAACTCCTCTAATATACAAACTTAGGAGCTGCACCACGGTACACTAGAAAAGCATCGTAAGCAAACTCCTAGGCCACCTGGATACCCCCTCATCTAGACCGCTAAAAACGAATTAAAACTTTTGGGTTGGTTACCGTACTTAGATAAACCGTGTCTACCGTCCCGACTACCACCCGATTCGCTACCGTGATGTTGCGTCGACGGGAGATTGAAATCAAATTTGCTATTTTCAGCCTGATGGCCGTTCACAAGTGACCATTCCAACCCCACGCTCCGCGCCAATCGGGAACCATCCCACCCGAGTGCCCTGGAGCCATCCCGGGCTCATTCAAATTTCGCGGTAGATATAGCATGGAGAATAGGTACAGTATTTGCTCACACCACTAGCGATAATAATATCTGTCCATCACAGGTGTTTTTTGTTGCAGCAGTAATAATAGCCCCTTTTCATACTTAATAGGGGTCCTCAAGGTTGGATCACAAGGGTTGTTCGTCAATTTAGAGGGGTTTGAATCCAGTCAATTATGTCTTGCATCCCAGGTTGGACTCTGAGTACCCGTTCGGAATTTGTCGAGCAACTGTCAGGGCTAAGCAAAGTAAGGCAGTGGTTCAGTGTTTGGGAGGCTGCGGCTTTGGATATGATTCCCCTTTTTCAAAGCTGACTATCCCTTTAAGCTTCTTTAGTGCCAGGAAACCGACTTGAGAAGTGGAAATTGTCCCCTCGGGCTCCCTCACAATCTTGACTCCTTTTGGCGCATCGTCTCCCAGCCCAGATTGAAAAACCGCCTTTGCGATCATACCTTGAGTGCTAAAGTGATCATCTTGTGAACTTCCTGCGCCCCCTCATCCCTTACCTCGGAATCATGGGTAGCGCTAGATACTACTACTAGATTATATGGGTAATCGTGATAGGAAATACATTGTTTCAGAAGTGGTATAGTGTTCAGAATAGCGAATAATGAGTACTCGAGTACTGTTCAGCATTGGCATGACGGAAACAAGAGTGGCCGTGTAGATTTGCTCTTTGATGCTAGGATAAGCTAAGTTCAACATCCATAACGAGGCTAGCCAGGAGATAAACCAAATTTGTTGTGATGGGCACTGGAAAAACATACTGCCGGGCCTGAACCGACTGCACTGCGCAGCACGCTACGCAGCCATCAATTTCGGCCCCAAGGTAAGGGATCTTAGTCTGAAAATATTGCCGACTTATTAACCACCTAGTACCTGGCATCAGCCCTTCGTTCGATGCCGAATTTCTGGACTTCTTAGCGTTGCAGTAGTGTGGCAATCAGCAATGGGTAGTCAGCAATGAGGTAATATTGCATCGTAGCAAAAGCAACCGAACATTTGACGCATCAATCTTCCACCACCTACCCCGCCCCCTTACTCCCGAATACAACTATCTCCTACCGCCCTAAAGAAAATCTCCATAAAGCGGATGAATGGCGCACAGGTATTAATCAGGATTATGTATTTATAATTTATTCTTAAATATTTATTTGGTTGTGCTTTTTGGTAGTCGCTTGTTTGTTGGCTGATGTTCAGTGGTTTATGTCGACATGTAATACCTGAAGCCGCCATGGTGTTTAGGCTCATCCACACTATTGGGAACTAGTCTATTTGCATAATCATGGGATCGCTATCTCTGTGACAGTAGTGTTTACCATGGCAACAAGCAAACGTGAAAAATAGGGATATCGGGGATTCTGCAAGAGTTATCATAGCTCTAATGTTTGCTTGTTGCAACGTTGGTTAGGGCACGCTGCCATTGTTTGCCTCACGAAAAAAAGTCGGCATCTCGTACGATAGCTTAACTAACCGAACTTTAAGCGTACGTAATCTCTTGAGACCTGAGCCCTAACCTGTGACTCGTTGCTTGCTCGTAAATTCTTGCTTCGAAATCCTTCTATTAGGGGGATTTCGCAATCCAGAATTCGGGATCGCTATCCTTGTGACTTGCTTGTTAAATGTGACAATAACCTGATTGGAAAGAGTGGGATTTCGAGAATATTACGAAAAGTGGGGATAAAGGTTTTGGCAGCCAGTGATAATTCCATAAATTTATCCTAGCGATACCTTGCTAGCATTCACTAGCCAAAACAAAAAAACAAATACCTCCCGCCTATTCCGCCATACATCTGGAAAGTACCACCCGTACAAGTTGTGGCGTGGTCGCACCATTACAGCAAGTGAGCTACCCACAGACGGCAAGGCAACCCCAGTCAAAAAACCAAAGACCGAAACTAGTAATTAGCCAAAGACACAGGAAATCCCAACCAAAACAAAACCTTCTGAATATGGACCGGCAGAACCTCCACCACAAAAGAAAACCAAACCCAATTTAACGTCCCCCACCGAAGCAGGAGACTCCCCAGCCACCGTGCACCAAGCGTCACATGTCATAAGCGCCACCCCGGCTAGTGTGGTTTGTTAGTGTTTTGTTTTACACTTACTATAGCACATGGTTGCCATCGCATGTGCCTGTTCATTAAAAAAAAGTCAGTATCTTTCGGCTTGGATAACATAATATTTATCTCTAAGCTATCGCTAGTTATCGCTTAGATGAGACATGACCCCTAACCTGTGACCTGTTGCTGTGGCGCCCACCCGAAAGATCACGGGTTCTGGATTGCGAAATCCTCCTATTGATTAGTGAGACGCGATACACACTGTGAGAAGTGGATGGAAATTGGAAGTTTAGATTATAACTTGGGCCGAAACGATACACGGCGAAACGATACACGTGGCGAAACGAAACGAAACGACCCCAAGGAATCACACCTAACACGATCGCACGCTGAAGCGGGCGAAAAACCTTTCAGTTCACAATAGTCTCTCGCTCAATTACACCTGTCCTCAACCTCAACTAATTAAAGTAAAAACATAATTTTCTATCATCACAAACCCCCCATCCTCACCCAGAGGTACCACACAGTTCCTTCAGACAGTTTGTTCCTCTCCCATTTTCCCCCATTTTCCTGAAAACTTATGCTAACAAAATGCAGAAACAATCATCACTTGCTCTGTGGGTGTAAACCCCTTTTGCTACCTTGTCGCTCTCCCTCCCGTTTTCCTCATAGAATTTCCACCTTCCTTCCAATCTCTGCATTCCCGCATGGGAAATGCTTTCCGCCATTACATGCCTGAAGCGATATCCATATGCCTGACTCGTTAGTCTCTTTCCAAAGCCATGTGCCAGAAGGAATAGCACTTCCTCAAAAGCTATCTAAAGAACAAAGGAGATACCAGGAGAGTCTAGCGAGCAGCAATTCCAATAATATATGTACTTCACGTTCCAGCTTTTCTTGATATATCATCTTTCAGGTTGGGTCCGATTTGTGGTGCAAGGACTTTATGGACTCTTCACTTCAAGTGAGGGGAAAGTACTGTGCGCTGTCAGAGGTCACACAGAAGAGGCAGGATTCCTCGTGGAAAGTAATAGTGTCCTATTAATCAGAGGAGGGAAAGAGTTGTCTTGCTTGCTTGTCAATTAGTACACATGCCTGTGACAAATGTTCCCAAGCGTCCATTTCTTCCGTCTGCAGCTGACGGCAGTCCCGGGTATCCCGGGTGTCTGTCTCAAGCTGTGGGGCCGGGGCATCCGTCCTTTGGCAAAGACTATCATAGTGTCTAACAGCGTAACTATAGGGCCCTACAGTTCTCGGCGGATCGGTAACTCCCGAATCCTACATGCAGTCCTTGCCCGTCTCCTGCAGTCCTCACCAGGGATATTGCGCCACACGAGACACCAGCAGTCCCGGCCAGGCCGTCCCAGGCGCCCTCTCAGATACTGCCCTCCGTCCCTCCCTGGCTCGTGGTGTTTACAGGGCGGACGGGACGTTTGGAAACACTTCATGGGACTCCCGTGCTCCTAGCATTTTGTAGCATGCGTTAATGTGACTCCTCTCATTTCCTACATCCGAATGGCCCAGGTAACTTGACAATTGGCATAACATATCTGGATTGCCATCATAGTAGAATAATACTTTTTGCATGCAAAGTCCATGGCAGTCGAGTGGGATAGGGGTGACGGCGGGGGTCTGTGGATGCTGTTTGTGTCATGGGGACGATTGTGCATCGCAGTGCTCGGGCAAGTACCGAGTTTGCATTGCTTTCACAATGGGAGATTAAATCAACATTCTAATAATTACGGCACTTGTATTGGTTAAATATACTAGTAGTACTAGTACAGTACTCTAAGTTGGGCGGGTAGGATTGGACATGGGATACTGTGGAGCATGAACCTTGTTTCCTAGCTAGTTAATGGTTTTGCACTTTTATATGGTTATAGTGGAGCCCGGAATGCGGATATGGGCACATGGTCATCGCTGGTGCGGTAACGGTGGTTGTCATCGGGGCTATGGGTTGGTTTACAGTATATAGGTCGATAGATAGCTAGATAGAGGACGGACGACGACCTCTACAACCATCTCAGTGAATGAGGATTTCCGGTATCGTGATCTTTGGATTTCTTCTCTTCTGCGGTGGCTTTACTTGCCACTTTATCTTAAGACTTGAGCGGTATTGGTAGTCTGAGTGGTGTTTGCACATACCGGTTTATCCTGTTTCTGCCCTGTCTTTCTTGTTTGTCCTTGGACTCGATCACTGCACTTAGAGGAGACAATTTTCTGCCTTCGCTAGGGACTCTCTCTCCTGCTATTTCGTCCTTTCAATACCTGTGAGTCCCACTGAACGTATTTTCTCCATTTCTTAGATTAAATTGCCAAGCCATCCGATTGGTATAGTTCTGGCATAAAGGTGCTAATATTGGTCTCCGTGGGGTTACGGGGGAGGATTGGCCTACCAGCAAAGAGTTTGGAATTGGTGTGGTAAGGTGAAATAGAAAGTGGCGGCAGATGAGGTACCCTGGGTCTACTCAAATAGAACAGAAAGTGTTAGAAAATTGTAATTTCCCTCCCCGGTTTCGCAAAGTAACATATACTAATATCAACATAATTTTACACTTCCAACAAAGCTTTTTTTCACCAGCCCCCCGGGTATATTTCTAGAAAGTTACCATACCTGGACTTTGTATTGGTTTGTAACTCACTTGCCTTGATTTATCCCTTCGTTCGTTCCCCAGTTTCACGCACTTTTAGGGTTGCACTAATAGAATAGTAAGGACAGGAAAGGTAACGATAGATAGCCCACCAAGATAAATAAAAAGCAGGTGAAGTACTCGTACTTGTACAATAGTCGGTTGCGAATCTACACAGAAAACCGAATTTCCATCGTGACCATGCTGACAAGTACTTATTTAGCACTATTCTGAGCACTACACAACGTCTAAAGCACGAAGGTTCTCATATCACGATTACCCAAATAAGCTATCTCTGCAGTGAAGGGGATACCCGCACCACCCTTCATGTTCATCATATGATACTTACATCACTGTTGTCACAATTATTCCTCACTTTGGCCTCTTTAGTTCACCCCAATCACTTCCACAACCCGCACTTAGCGCGAGTGCCTGAAAACGAACGAAGGGATTTTGTGGTGGTGTCTATCTTTGCCTTTCCTATCATAGATATCACAGATCACACTATTAGTGCAACTCTCGAAGTACGTGAAATTCGGGAATGAACGAAGGGATACAAACTCCACTCCGATGATGATGAGTTTTGCATGGTACGGAAAACCACCTTTGTTTTATTGTGGAGAGCGTATGACTGCGTTGAGGGTAAACTAATGGTTATGCGCACATGTTTGTTAGTCCTATTTAGTTAACCCCCCCCGACCTCTGAGTGAACAAGGACCTTCTCTCTCACCTCCACCACGTCCACCTCATCAAGCAAACACCTCCTCCCATCAACACCTCGATCTACTTTCGTCGTCTCAGCTCAATGCCTCGCTCAACACCCCTCTGGTGGGCTGTACAGAATGGCCATGTCGAGGTTGTAAGGATGTTGCTGGAAAGGGATGATGTCGATCCTAACATACCTAACACTGAAACTGGTAGAACGCCACTTTCACTAGCTGCCAGGAGAGGAAGTCATGAAGGCATTGTGAGGATGCTACTTGCTCGACCTGACACCGACCCCAACTTAGGTGGCCCCCAATCACTAACCCCACTCGAAGTCGCTGTGAGCTACGGCCATGAGTGTTGAACGTGGATCGTTCTGGACTGCTCACCATTTGCATATATTCCCATGCGCGTTGGATTAGGAATGTTGTCACTGCGATCTGTTACACACTAAGTTTTCGAAAGACGTCTCACGACTATTAGCTTCATACCCATCCCCGACATCAACCCTGCATATCTAGTGCGACAGCATCAACACCTCCGTTCATCAACAACGAAACACGAACTATCACCAATAGCCGAACAACCATGGCACCCGCGGTTATGTACTCAGTATTCCGCAAACCGGTTAACCACTACCTCGGTGTTTGGGTTTTTCACCTCGGAAGGGATTCGGCTGAGAAGTAGGAAAGGGCAATTATGCGGAAGAAACTGATCAAGGATATAGCACGCGCAGGAAGTGTGCTGTGGAGGAAAGGTCTCATCTCACGAAGGATATAAGAAAGCCTGTTCTTCCCTTTGTTCGTTTGTTTTCCGTTCGTCATCGCACTCATTATTTATTCACTTGGTTTCTCTCCTACTTTTGTCGAAGTCATTCATTACCGTACACGATTCCATTATCTCTATTGTTTCTTTGATAACTTTTCTCTATCCAAATTGTTC
>Ga0307510_10003486_pt1 | contig 18325 bp, 10 predicted proteins | sample 12_EM_MG_FD_207224 | JGI IMG/M metagenome (GOLD analysis project Ga0307510, IMG submission 207224) | Populus trichocarpa ectomycorrhiza microbial communities from riparian zone in the Pacific Northwest, United States - 12_EM | ecosystem: Host-associated > Plants > Roots > Unclassified | place...
ATACTTTGGAAAAAGCTGCCAAAAGCAAAAACCTTTGTCTATTTTGTCGCTTTCTTTCTAAAAACCCCCAGTTCACATCAGTATTTAATGACCCTCAAGGCCCAGAAGGCCGTATACACTATACTGGTTTTCAGTGTTCTCTATGCCAGGTTCCTTTATGCAAAAACTTTTGTATGCGATTGTATCATGATCCAAGGTTCATAGGTGAAAAATAGGCGTTTGGGGCGTTTAATTCTTTTTCTCTTTTTGGATTGGTCTCTCTATTAGGTCCTTCTTTTATGGCATCGCGTATTTTCTAGTGCGTTGCAAGAATGGTTAATCATGCGTCGCTCTTTGCGCTACGGCACGCTAATTTTCCGTGAATTTCGGCGTACGAACGAAGGGATGATACATATCACATCTGGAAAGTAGGTTTTTGAGGAATAATAATTTGATTTATCTTTTTACACTCTCTCGACTTGAACTCTTTCTAATTACTAGAGTACTAGGGTACATAGTTTCTCCTTGGCTTCAGGTTGTTTATTTTTGTCTGGCATTTCATCTGAATTCTTGTCATGGTAGCAATAAAATGGCAGGTAGTTCTCTGCCACACCATAGTACAGAGACATCTTACCCCTCCCACCTCCCCGAATACTTTACCCCTGCTCGAGCATCTCCTTGACTGGTACTTGTATAAGAGGATGGAAAATTACTACAAATTCGCAGATGTTCAAACTGCAGACCATGGCTAACATTAGCTGGATCATGCCTACGCATATCATCACTCGAGAATACTGAAGGGTACACCTTAGTCATCTAGACATGAGAGCGGCGGCATTAAAATTCCCACCCTCTCACCAGTCAAAGAGATAATACCTGTTCATATATACACAATCATTATCTCTTACCTTTGAATCTAGAGATTAGAGGCGTACCGGAGATAGCGAATCGCAAGAGCCAATACGGTTCCACAGGAACTGGAATAATTGAACCTCGCTAAGGGTCGTCCGAAATTCCCTCTCCTGGATGGGGGGATGAGACCGCTGCGAAAACCGACCCTTTCAGCCCCGGGGTCAAGAGGAAAAAAAAACAAAAAAAGTGCCAGACCTTACCAGCAAAGGCAACTCCAACGTCCTAGCGTGAGGTTCGATTATTCCAGTTCCTACGGTACTCAATTAAGAAAAAAAGCCAGGTCCATAGCATTGGGAGCGACTTTTGTGCCGCTCTATCGAAAGTTTTCCCCATTCACTGTTAATTCCGAATATTCATTTTGGTTGATCACAAGCTCAATTTCACATGCCTGGCCTCACGAAACCTTAACTAACGCCTTATCTTGGCGAAAGCTCGTATAACCCGGGGCAAGCCTGTCTTTTGGCGGTGAATCCTCGGAGCTGATGGATGCCTCATAGACTACCTATCCCTTCATCCGTTGTCTGCTGCGTTCAAGAGGCCGTTCAAAAGGCATTGTTTGGGAAAATTAGGAGAGCTGGAAGGCATCTCCCTTGGTTGGTAATAGGTTACTCGAGTTTCGGAAAGAACAGGCTGGGGTCTCATCACAACGATCTCTTGGGAGCAGTGATTGACTATGGGATATTGACAACGGTCCCGGACGGAATGACAAGCTATCTACCTACCTGCCTATCTCGGACCCACCGAGTGGAAGGCGGTCGGGGTATCCAACTACCTTATGTTTGTCGGGTTAAAAATAACTTACGGTAGTTGACGAATTGATGACGCACCGCGGGTGATTCACGCGAAGCTGTGTCGGCGGAGGTATTCCAGTGCAGTATTGGGTATCGGCTCTCATTGCGAAGTCACCGCCTAGTCTCCCACCTAGTTTGAAGAACCTCATGTGGGATTTCCGAACGCTGGTACCTCCTATCATCACAGGATGCCGTCGGCTTGGTGCGATTTGGGGTGACCGCCGTTGACCTACCATGGGTTTTATGAGGCTTATCCTTCTGGGACTGGTGATTCGGATGATCACATGTGCCGGGTCCCGCTACCACCGCGGGGATCCTGGGGGGAAACCTCCTGCTGTTGGGTCTTAATCGCTGGTAGGGCGGTCCTGGGGGTTGCTGAGGTGGTTCGGGATTTGGATTGGTGGTAGGCTTTTGTTCATTTTGCACGTAGTTTGTAGTTCTTAGTTGTAGGAAGAGTTTATAACATATCTGATTATAGGGGGCTATAGTATATTGGGAGGGCAGGTACAAATAATCTGATCACAGGATTTGGGCTTGGCTACAAATTGACAAAGAAAAGAGAGACAGGGGGTTTAGAGAAGTGGTTGCTGGACCTCCGCGGTTCCCATGTAAGTGGCTGACTAGTTCTGGCACTTAACTTGTTTGTTCGGAGGGCGAGAGGGTTCCATTGGTGACGGCAGCTCCGTGAGCTCTTGCCACGAACGCATATGCGGCGAGGTATCTGATAGAGAATAGTTAGTAAGTTTATCATTATGGGCCTGGGATTACCGTAAGGGAGGAAACTTACTTATCGAAGTATGGCAAAAGCTCAGCAACTCCGGGGGTGCTTCTCCAGTCTCTCATGAGATCGGCCGCAATTGGGAATATTCCCATGACGGTAACACCGGCGGCTCTCATACGGTCGTTGGCTTCACTTGCGACCCGTTGGTCGAAGGTTCCGCTTGCGTCCGAGTTGGCCCAAACTTCATATCCCTCAGCTCTCATAGAGAGGGCGAGGAAAGCGGTGCACACCTATTTTCGAGAAATACCGTAAGCAAAAATACTAGGCTTGAAACCAAAATGGTTGGACTAGGGAACTGACGTCGGTTGTGATACCGCCAATAACGAATTGTTTTTTCCCCGTAGCTCTGACAGCAGCGCGGAAATCGGGATTATCCCAAGCATTGACCTCACCATTACGCTTGATGAAGGCGGCCCCTTGATGCATCTCAGCGATCTCCCGCGGAAGCGGCCCATTGGGCCCAGTCTCGGCACTCGTGGTCAGGATGGTCGGAATGTTGAATATCTTCGGGAGCGCAGCATGTGCGAGAATGTTGTTCCTGAATTGGTCTGGTGCGAAGTCCCGAACGAGTTGGAACAAACCCACCTGGTGATCAACAATAAGGAAAGCAGTGTCGTTCTTCCTGAGCCGAGAAAAGGTTTGGCTGTCCGCTATATGTTGTCAGTATAGCTTCCTTTCCTAAGGCAGAGTGAGAGGTCTCAGGTACATACCTTGTGCAGTGAGTGACAAAGCTAGGGCCGTGAGAAGAGTGGGAACTGAGATTGAGAAGTGCATTTTGCTTGTTCTTGTTTTTGCTTGTTCCTGTTTTTCGGATATCTTGCTCAATGGAAAAGTTTGACTGCGTGTTGTCTGAAGAGCGAGGAGCTGGATGGTCTCTCCATGGTTGCGGATGAGCAAGTATTTATATAAAAGTATTGGTACCGGTAGTTCTATAAAGCATCACCTACTCGTGCGGCCGAATTGAAGCTGGGCGCTTCGCACGAGATTCGCCGCCTTCGGTGTCCGGCTTCAACCCGGCCGTGCGTGTACACCATCTCCTTTAGTTCCCTGTATGCAACTGCCTTCAATTGAGCAGCATTGCCTGCAGTCTAATCATAATGCTATCCCGACCTCAAGGGGTTGAATAGAATTGGATCACTGCCACTATTGCCGCATGAGGACAGTGCTTGAATCGATGATTAATAACTTTTCTAGGCCAGTAAACCCTTGCGTAGTGTATGCGTGCCTCTCAGCCAAGATTTGCCTTCCCGTTTGTGGTAGCAGGTGTCGGCCAGTTCTTTTCTGCAGAAGAAGCACAGTGTATTAGTGCATGGGTAGTTGGGTCTAACTATCTAGGGGATTGTGAGCACTCGAATAGATGCGCTGTAGTCTTTTGATTACAAGACCTAATAATTACTAGTACTTTGTACCCACCTCAATCCTCTCGAAGATTCGTCCAACTGCCTATTTCTTGACCGGTAGGCAGACTGACAGCTTGGCGAGGTGATCCTGGCACACATGAAGGGCAACAATACCTGCTTTACTCGCAGTGTCGCGTCATTCTTTAAAACCGAGTGCTATTGCATACAGTACTACCAAAATTTCTAAGGCTTAGCCAATTCTTAGCTGCATGCAATACGGCGACAGTCAGTTTTACAAATGCCACAACATTGCGGGTAGTCGTCGACTTGGAAAGACTCTTTCATGAGGCATCGTGGATTGAATTTTTCTTGCGACATATTCACGGAACCTCAATCTTCCCGATACTAGTTGCGCACTTGCCAGGCACTACAGATACATTACCGGTATCTCCCTGGAAGAAATGAGCCGACCGATACTCACTATCATACTACAGATGGGAAAGTACAATTCTTGGCAGGGAGGCACGAGTAATCACGGTGCTGGGGCAGGAACTGTGTTGTACCGTACGGTAGTCTTACTGTGCTAATACTGGAAGCGGGCGGGGGAGGTGGGGTTGCGAATCACGGACGTCTTTGAGAGGCTTATCTCAACATTTCAGGCTCCCGTTGTTGCTTTGCTCACCCTTGACTAAGGTTTTGTGGCGGGGGAACTGTGCTTAGTAAATTTCCCTAAGTTGTTTGGTAATTACCGGTAGCTGGGTTCTTTCTCGTCTCTGTCCGCCTGTACTATGGAGAAACAAATATACGCCTCGCACAAATGCGGGGTCCCTATTGATTGGCTCGTAGGCCAGGATTACTGAGGCCTGACCAATTAGTGGCGAACTGTTTATTTGGACGGGGTTTTTATTTGCCCGTTCCGCGATTGTAGTCGATAAGCATCTGTAGTACGGTAATCCAACAATGGTGCATCACACAGCCGGCAATATTCGTGGCTCCAAGTTAATACCTTAAAAACCAGCGAAGCCCACTATCTCCGTAAGGCCTATAATCTCCAGATTCCCAGTCAAAAGGCTCCTGAGAGGGATTGGTGTTTTCCTAACACAGTATAAGATCTACCTACAACATGTGGTGGATCTTGTTAACTGGAATTCGAAATTACGTTAACCTGTCAAACTTAACCTATCATGGGCTGATGCAGGGATTGGTGGAGATTAGAGTTCGGACGGAGATAGTGGATTTTACGAGTTTTTACGATAGCTCGCTTTCCTTCTGAGCGCCCGCTCCATCGTGTTTGTGTTGGCATTACAACTTACCGACGATCCACGCATGGTGTACTCGGCAGTAGGTAATTAGTGCGCAGCCTCATTCCCAAAGTTCTGGAACCCGGGCTGGTACTGTGACAAAATTTTATAGCGGACGTATTATAGCCCTTTGTGTTACGGTGCCAGCCTAGGTTCCAGAACTTTTGGAACGCGACTGTATGATGAAGGGAGTGTTGTAGGGCAGGGATTTCCGGAACTGTTGGGATTCATCTCCTTTCTTTTACTTGTACTTCCTGTATTTGCTCTAAGAGCTTGATAGCTTGCTGAGTGGTGTGATAAATCATTCTAAGCTGCATGGAGCTGTGGATCCCACAATTTACATGCAATACTGTGCAGTACGGTATACACGGCAGGGCAACATACATTTGCCAGCTTCTGCCCCTTCTCACTGCTCAACCCCATCCTCTTTCTCCAATATCCAGACTCTTTTTCCTTGAATATTATTCCATACAGCACGGGTGCCGCAGGCCCCACAACATTTGAACAAACAGGTACGGCAGTGGCCACGATTGGGAATTCTGGATCAGTCATCAGTGCTGGCAGCTTATGATACTTCCTTTCCGTGTGCAAGCTTGCTAGGCACTTCCATATTAGTAGTCTACTACCGTATGTGATATATTCGGGCTACGAAGTGGGTGGTAGCGGGGGGGAGGAGAATGCCTTCACCGGAACTCGGGCTCGGGCCAGCAACGGGAGAGACGGGTGGGATGGGCTGTTACAAAGGAGGTTTGCTAAATATACCAGTATTTGAGTTCTTGTTGGTTGCGATGGTGCTTGTGTGATGTACTCGTAATGTCCTGTATGGAGTTAGAAACCGTGGAAGGGAAGTGTGTAGCCCCCCCCGACCTCGATTTTTCAATTGGCAGAAGGCTGTCAACTAGACTCTTTAGAAGTTTAGAAGTTTAGAACTACAGCGGACTGAATATTTGCACGCAGGCCGCTCTGTGACCGGGGGGGGTTGGTTGCACACTTCCTCCCTATTGCCCTGGTGCCATATCCTTGGGTAGATCTACGGATGATGGGATGTAAATAAAAGGTTAGGAAGTGAGTTACCGTAGGTTAAGTCTAGACTTGATTTGTTTGGGGGCGTAAAATAATCCTTTGAATCTTGGCTCTGCGGGATAGGAGAGATATAGGATAACCATTGAGCTAGGCGTGTAGGGAAGCTTCGGATGAGTGGAGGGTAAATACTTGTACTGACAAGGGGTTGGGAATGGGATAGGGGATGTATCATAGTTGGACTGGTTTGTCATGGGAGGAGGTTGGTTAGTAACTTGTTGCATTAAGCTACCGGTGGGATTACGGCATAAGGAGGAAGAGGCGTGGAGGTCCGTGATTGCTTGAATGTGAGGTTCCATCTAGGCAGGGGAAGGGGTTGGTGGTTTCTGGCGGCATGTGACAGCCAGTTTAAGATAAGGTAGCTGTTAGATCGGTATCTGAGATGCCCCTCAATTATGGCACTCGAGGATCCCACCGGTACCCGAGTACTCGAGTACACAGCCACCACCGGGGATAGCGAAACTGGGCGAGTGCCGAACAGGGATTGATCGCTAGTAGTTTTTTGTAATCCTCAGCTCAACGAATCCGTTTTGCCCAGAAACACCCCTGTTCGCCAACCGCCTAGTTTCGCCATATCCCCGGCGGTGACCTTACTTACCAAGGTGCTTGTAATCTTTTAAGCTCTCTTCTTTGTTGCCATTTTCCCCGTGAGAGATACCGGTATGCAGCCGGTTAAGATTGAAATTCGCAGGCGAGGTAGCAGAAGGGTTAGTGGTGGACTCCAAATGGCTGCTGAGTTGGTGGTTATCTAGCTCTCTGCAGCACTGTTATAGATAGTGGGCTGTCTCTATGCCGTGGAATACGTACTCTCCAACCCTCTCTACCCTTTCCCTAATACTGGTATCCCTAAGCCCCTCCATCTCCTCTGCCCTCGCGCAGGGCAGCAATACCAACTGCCTCGGAGGAACGGTACTTATCTCGGGCTTAAGTCACTCCGCCCCGGCCCCTTCGGTTTGGTGTGAAGGGTTAGCTTAACAACCTTGGGATTAGCCAAGTGAGCGTGGGAGGAACGCTGGGTTGAGAAATTTACTCTTCTTCTCGCCTTGGATAAACAGCGCCCCGGGGTGTCTGGGTCTTGAGTATCCCGACAACCGTAATGGCCTAGTCCGGGTTACGGCCTTCTTCCTCTTTTGTGTGGACAGTAGGTAGGTAGTGAAGCCGTAGTAGTGCGCGGACAATTCCTGGAGTGTCTCCTAAGCCCTGGATGCCATCTTCCGTGACGCTGTTCTCTCTTTAGGGAGGAAATGAAGATGCCCATGGCCTATGTTGGGGGCATGTCTACAAGTACGCATGCCTGCTTAGAAGAAGACGTGTTGGCTTGGGTATAATCTACTGGGAAGGTTAGAGTTAGCCCCCTTCCGGGGGGGGGTTGAATCCTTCGTTCACCCTCCACCTTAACTCGCTCCTTGTGGCATTGGGTATCTTCTCATCGCATTGAGGGAACACTTCTACTGGGTGGGTGGACGGATGCATTCCTTCGAGTGCGAAATGAAGGGCACAGAAAGCTTGCTTGTGGGGTTGGTATTTTAGTGAATGCGTACTTCATAACTCAATATACCGTCAGGGATTTAAATAAGGGATTGTGGACCTTTTTCTTTCCTGGATACACTCATATTCGCATTCCCTCCGCTCCGTTCTCCTCTCCTCTTACGGCTATTCCCTTCCGTATCCTGCTAACTTCGCTTCTAACTCACTCTCCCAATGGAATTCGGGAGGAGGAAGCGTGTCCTGGATGAGATCTGGTTCGTCCACCTGTTGTCGGCGATTATTGCTCTCGTCGTCGGACATCATGCCGCACAATTCCAGCATTCCAGCAAGGTGGAAGCACTAGCATAGGGGGGCAAAAACAAGCTTTAAGTTAAGGTTGTCCCGTTCGCCCTAGGCTATTTTTTGCATTAGCGAAAGGGGGTCAAAGCGGTGCGGGCCAAAGCGACTCGTGGGACTAGGAATCCTGGCTCATCACTCGGGTTTCGGCAAAAGTGCAGGAGCCGTGGCTTTTCGAGTGCGAGTATAATACTTGATGATTCATAAAGTATTCGGATGAATTGGCGCCAAGATTCGGCTTTTAGGTGGATGTTATGACATCTTGGCGCCAACCCATCCGAATACTTTATGAATTGCCAAGTACAGGCGATGTGCCAAACGCCAATCACGCCAAAAATGGGGGTTTCAAGATGCTATGCCAATCACCTGCTAGCACCGCAGTAAATGCGACCAAAGAATGAAACAAGAACTCTGGATGCTTTTTAGGACGTTCAAGCTTCGCGGAAGATGCTTGGGATCCCCCCCCACCCCCTCCACTGAAGTGATAAGGAAAACTATCTCAAGAGCTTTAGGGAATCAGCGAAGATAGTGCTTTTGTATTGAGGTGCATTGCAGCCGACGGATGTATGTGGTATAGTTTTTGAGAAACCATATATTCTTTCGAGTGTGCACTTGCCCAAGAATTGCTCTGAGAGCTGGGGTCTAGAACGTTCCAGAGGACCCCGATTTTAGTCTGTTGCGTCCTTTGTCATATTGATTTCGTTCCTATGCTGCACTAGAATCTCCCGAGGGTTTTGGGGATTAATGGTATAAACCCCACGGCCTTCTGCCTTAGCGTCCTCCTCTTCCCATCATCAGCAAACATTAACCCATTACGCTGCTCTCTTATCGCACATTGGAAAAGGGGTTTGTACATCTATTCTTACCACCACAGTTCTAGCGACTGAGCCACCCCCCCTGCCCCTTCCACCTCTTCAAAATGTAGCTAACACACTCTAGCCTCTGCTGCCTTCAATGAAACCTGAGGAGAGACTGAAAGCGTTCCCTCCTTCGCCGAGTGCACAATGGCAATTGACGGTCTCTGGGTCCTCCCGTTGACCTGCGGCACCTCACATACACCCCCAGTGTCGAGAATAGTGCCCTATAGTCCTCTATCAGAGTTTGCAGCACCAGCAGCTATGCTATAAAAACTGTCAGGATAGGGGCTTGGTCAAGGCCGCTGCGCAGAAGGCGTTGGACCGATGTGATCACTTGCTCTCTTGGGGCACCGGGGGTGTGGAGAGGTGGCATGAGATTTCCGAGGGGAGCGGCGACTGCTCGGAGCAAGGACGGAGTGGGTGTGGTGGGTCCCCCGCTTAGATATTTGCTTGAGTAAAGAGTTTTAGATGAGTTTGTAGCGAAGAGTGATGTTTGCGGGAACGTTTCGAAGTTGGGAGTCTCCCTGGATGGATATTCTGGTGGAAATATGGGAGGGTGAAAGGGGGATTAAAAACGGTCGGGGGTCTATCTACTCGAGTAAGTCTGGTACTTACTCGGCCGGATTTAAGTCAAATAATCTAGAGGCCCAACCAACACTTCTCCCCCCTCCCCGGTGAAAACGTGATCCCTTGGGTATGCCATATTTTCTAGCTGTTCTGTGTCGGCTTCCGTTGGTGAGCACTTGCTCATGATGCTCAGTCACTAGAGCGGCAGCTATTCTCCGCTACCGTTCCCGTGGTTCTTTCCTTTAGTAAAAAGAGAGTTCCCTCCCCAAGCAAACCCGCGCGAATAGTATGATACTGGTAATTCAAACATATACATATTGTGCATTGCTTACTCATCTCATTAGACAAAGGGCCTATCTCGGGATTCTAACAGACCTTGGGCCTTTCAACCAGGATTGTTTTGAGCCGCACCAACAACCGCCCACATTGTGAGAATCCATGATGCGGCTTCTCTGATTAGATACACGAGACAACTCACGGGGACGTTTGATATCTGAGCAAAGCCAAATTCCCTACAGATAAACGGATCCAGTAAGAGCAACCCCCGAATGGTCTGCTATACTTGTACTCGTACTTACAGTACTGGCGTTGCGAACTCGGCAATCTTGCCGTTACCTCAACTAAAGTAGGTTGCATGTGACTTACTGTAGGACCTAACTTATTATGATGCATGAGTTAGGCAAACGCCCACTATCGAAGCCAGAAAGCCTCCTCGATCCAGCTGAAAATCCCCAAAACCCCGAAGTGGTCAATGAGGCACCATACGGCACCTCCACAACACTGTAGCCAATTGCTCACTTGTACTGGATGGTATCTCGTTCGCCTCGGTTGCACGAAAATATTCTTCCGCACCGGAAGAAAAAAGCTTAAATACAACCTCCCCCCCTTTTTAAGTTTTCCCCTCCCCCGTCCACCTCCGAAAATCAACTCTCGGCGCAGACAGCAGAACTACCGGTATCGCAGCAACAAGAAATTAGAACGCAAATAAAACATCATGGCCGAATTGGTGAATGAGTATATTGCGGCTTATAGGGATATGTATTACTTGTCCCCGCATACCCCTCGCCCGCGTGGCACAGCTCTACAAACCCAGCTTTTCTTTTCTTTTTTTAAACAATCGACCAAAAACTAACGCCTATCCTAGGGACTACGAAAAAATGGCCAACCTCTGGCACCCCGAGTACACCTTCGCCGATCCGGCCTTCCCGGACTTGAATACCCTCCGTAGCCGTGCCATGTTCCACATGTTCATAACGAACCGCGACAAGAGCAAGATGGTCGTCACGCACACCACCGCCGCCATACCCGGTCCGGAGGAGAACACGTATGTCACGACATACACTTGCGACTACCTTTACGGGGCCGCACCCGTGCACAACGAAATTAGAGCGACTATTGAGGTCAAGGATGGGAAGATCTGGAGGCAGGTGGATGAGTTCCCCTTGGCGACTTGGGCGAAGCAGAGCTTGGGGATTATGGGAAGTGCCTTGAAGCTTGTGGGGATGCTGGATGGGGTGGTGAAGAAGAAGGCAGCTGAGAGGTTGGATGGGTGGTGCGCGAAGAACGAGGAGTTTAAGGGGAAGGAGTAGGGGGCAGGGGGCGGGGGCGGGGGCGGTATATGTATCTCTGAATTGCTTGCGGATGGAAGGGATGTATAAAGGAGGATGTCCCTGATTGCGGGGTTTAATATGATACCCGATACACATGATCTCACGAGGTTATTAAGCTACTTTATGAAACATTTCGGCACTCTTCTGTACCAGATGGCAGTAGCTCGCGCGAACATCCCTAACGGAGAACGCTTTCCGAACCATCGAGCTTGGCTTTCGCGCGATCTTAAACGCTCTCTCGCGAGGACACCTTTCTCATCTGGTGCGGCCAACGCTATCGCCGCAATACCAACTTTAACCACAGTTAGCATCCTTAGCAACCTAGGATGCTGATTTTTTACTCACGTATTGAGGAAGAAAGGACGGGATTGCGCCTTTTTCCCTCCGCAGAGACAACTTAAGCAAAAGCACACCCTGCCTTCCCCAGTAGATTCCACAGCTCTCGGAGTACTAAAGAAATAAAAGTATTGGGAACAAGCCCCGCAATGCCAAGTTCTATTACATGTGCATAGTTTGCTCCTCGACATCAATACCGATGGGAACGAACACCAAAATTCCCCCCGCCCGGGGCAAGAACTTCGTATGATCTCCCGCGGAAACTCAGTAATAACGATTTCCAAGGGTATTCCTTCCCTAGCCAACATACTGTAGTAACCTGGGCAACCCGGGAAGACTAGTGGTTCTATGCGGTGACGGTGTTGAACAAGCCACCGAGGAAGGAGTATATTTGATGATAACGCGGAAATTTGAATGCAATGGAATGGCAGGAACAACCATGTGAATATCAATCATAGATATATATTTTCATCTGTAGAGGGTATATCAAGAGCGATGTCGACTACCGTGTTTTTCCGTGCCATTCCCAGGGAGCTTGCATTTCCCTCTGGCTTGACGGCAGTTCAGAGTGTAGGGTCCCAGTATCGACTATTCCTTGCTAATAGGGATTACTGCTGGCCTAGTCTAATAGAGTTGCACTTTAGTATATGACACGTGCTGTTGCATGCATAGAAATGTTAGAGGTCACAGAAGCGGATAGTTGTTTCCTTTGTTCTAGACGGAAGGATAGATGGGATAGTAGTTTTAGTTGTTTCATTTGTTCTAGACGGAAGGATAGACAGAATGGTTTTTGGTTATGTCTTTTCTTTGTTCAGAGTACGGAGATCGACAGGCAGAAGGGGATTACGCATGAAGGAGAGATTGATAGGTGTGGCAGACGATAGATTGATTGAGAGAGTTTTTCTTATATAGACTTATGTTTGGTTAGTTATGAAGTTTTTGATTCTCCCCAGTACCCTTTTAGTTTTGCCCTAGTCTAGTTCGACCGGTTGACCGTTGCCTGCGCATTATCCTCGCAATAAGAAAAAGCTTAATATTTATTCGGGGAAAAGGTAGAATGACCGTATAGAAAAGAGTTGCGTGGGGGCCAAATTAGGGGCTGAGGATCTGGGAGCTTTGGCTACAGGTGTCTTTATTTTGGGTATCGTATTGGTACTCGAGTAGCTGTATGTTAGCATGATACCGCCGCCCAGGACTGCTGGCTCGTTGACACGTCCTTTCGTGTTGTGAGAGATGTGCCCCTCAACAAGAAATGTCTTGTTGAGGGCAGCGGTGGTCTGGACCGATTCCTGAATTCGGAATCACCTCCCTTGTCCCGAGCCACTCAACCACAGGCCCTGGCTAATCGCCATGCCTGCCATGCCATGGTAATCCTACTCGGGTAGTATTGGCCAGGCTAGATATGTGCCGACATATGTGGGTTGTGGTTTGGACTAACTTTGCTCTTCAGCATACGCTGCCTTGTTATCTTGCTTCAAGATACAGCACTAGTACGGAACCGGTAGAGTACAGCACAGCCCATGAGCAAAAGTGCTGGCAAGATAGCCATTCTTCACCAAAACCAGTGAATTTTAACCACTTGCAGTTTATAGAATACCAGATATTCTGATCGGGGTATTAGGTTTTGATTATTATAGCCTCTCCATACTCGCTCTGATATGCATTCTACTCACTTTGGCCAAATAGGAAATTTTATGCGGTCTCAGAATCTCGAAATTGGTCAAGAGATGCTCCATTTTGGAACAAAATTGGCATGATGGTGGGTATTAACAACTTCGAAGACAGGCAATTTCAACAATAAAAGGTAGGTAAACTTTGTAAGCGGTTTCTGGCCAGGTTCTGAAAAGAGTATGAAACTGATTATGTAGACTATGCACACTGTTCGGAGAGATTCCAGTTTTATGGTGTAAGCAGACATGGCCCCGGTAGGGTTTGCCCGAGGGTCACTTCATCAGCTGTGTTGTGAACGCGCCTTCAGGTCAGCTTTTGGCTCGTCTATCCCTACCTGGGTACCTACTGCGTGCTACCTTTTACTCTAGCTGTTTCCTTGTTCCTTCATAAAGTTTCTCTGGGGGTTACTAAGTGCCCTGTTAGCTGAAATTGCTCTACCACCAAGGCTATGCAGGCCCGATTGAGGATATTAGTAGAGCACTTGCCTTGCGTCGGAGATCAGCTCTTTGGAATGCTAAGCAAATTACTTGTTTGACAGGACTCATTTCCGAACCCATGTATCGCTCGCAATACGAAGAGGTAGTTCTCCTTCCGTCTTATGCTCAAAGGTGCCTGGATGGCGAAGGGCTTCTCCAAAGACTCTTTACTCACCGCTCGGGTGATTGCCCCCGAACTCCACCTGGTCTTGGAGGGCGACTGGTTTTAACTTTCGGGCTGGGAATGCCAGCAAAGGGGTTTAATTCGGGTCGTGGGTTCGCGATAGTGCTGGCTGGTTATTAGTGGTGGCGGGCGGTGGTCTGTTGGTGGTACTTTGATGGGATATCGAAGAGCTACAGCCATCGAATTTAGGATAGCTGGCGTAGTATCTTTTTAGGGTTTCACAAGTCCTTAATAGCAATTGGTGTTGCTGTGATTGGACATAACGTCGATGTCATTATTGCATATTGTCCTGCCCATTGCTTCCAAGGCGTATTATATCGTAGGTTCATTTCTCTAGATTTTGCTTACTTCTCTCTTCTCTTGCAAGTAATTTATGATAGGTAGGGGGGGGGTCCTAACCTCCACTCAGCGCTAGCATCTTGACATTATAGCAATTTATCACGAATCTCTTGAGCTAATCTCTATACTCGCAATGTTGTGACGTTTGTAGGGCGGACTGCTATTGCATGCAGCCGAAAATTGGCCAAGACCCGGAATTTTGGTAGTATGCAGTAGTAGTCCGTTTTAAAAATGTCACGACATTGGGAGTAAAGTTGGAATAGGTGGTTATAAACTGCACCTAATTTCTCGCTACCACCTTATCGCACTGTGGGCTCTACCCCTATCATTGTTGGGCATTCCAGAGTTCCTTCTTTCCTATCTTCCCCCCTTTCCGTTCCCAGTCTGCCTTATAAAAATTTAATGTGAATGATTTACCTTTCACCGGGAATTTTGGCACAGCCGTCGCACCAATCTCCACGGATATTGCACCCATCATTTTTTGACGAATGAGCTTTCACAGAGCACCGTAAAACCCGTATCATGGAACTCTCGTTTCCTCCACCAACCCTAGAGAACCGGCTTCTTCCCTCCACCAACTAAACAAATATCTGTTTCACAGCGCGCCTACATTTTCACTGAACAATCAAACCCTCGCAAGCACTCCCGATATTAGGCTTATTCTCACAAAAACCCATCTGACCTCCTGTACGGTAGAGCCCCATGCCCTATATTCAAAAATAGGAGTTTACACCCACCTCAAACTTGGTTGTGCTACAAACACTTAGGACTTCGCGTTGCACCAACATTAGTACTTGTATACGGGACTTATGATTGCACTTTAGGCGAAGGCGGATTTGAGGAGCTTGAATGCGAGAATCGGAATGTTGTTGCATTGCCGGACCTCGCACCCGTGCTACCGGCACTACCCCCATAATTCCGGAGGAGGTTTTTTATAATCATTGGTTGGGCATCGCGCCTCGCCCGACGGCCTTCTTTGCTGCGGTCTTGACTACCGTACGGAACCACGGGTTGGTGATTGGGTGTGCATAATGTGTGCGCTTTGGTGCAAGTCTCGACGCAGGCGCGAACCGCGGCGTAAAGGCGTTCAATAATGAGTTGATAATTATCATCCTCGCCACGAAGTAAGGGAAGCATTAGTGGTTGTGGAAAATTTGCGCCTATGCCGTGCCCTTTGCCCCTAATCTTGGTTACGGCTGACTGAAGGTGGGAGCTCCAAGTCAGCTTCTCGGGACGAGTGATCCTTTGTGCTAACTTCGGAAACAAGTACCATTTGCAGTAGCGCGTTAGTACGCCAAACAGCAAGATTTCCGTAAGCCAATTCACCCCACTTTCCGCACGCCTAGAGCGGAAATCTCGCGGATGTTTTATCAGAATCACGCAACTAATTCCCCATCCCATGACATCCCAAGCCCATTAGTAAAGCGCCTTAGGGTAGAAACATTGCCCCACCGCAATCTCATGATCCATCGCGAGGCGAAATCCGAGGTTCAATCCAACTGCTCGAGTATTCAGTTCTCGTTCTGGGGAGGGGGATACCGCCCCTTTTAAGAGTCTCGCAGAAGCGTGGTGCCTTAGGGCTGAGTCGGCCATCGTATCTGATAGCGAGATAGTCTAATGCGATGCCGCGATGGGTGCGGGAGATAAAGCGGATGGGGACATAAGTTCTCCGTCCACCGGTTAACACCACCGTGCGCAAAAGCCTTAAAGTTCTTAAGGTCAGTTCACGTGATAGTTGCGAAAAGCGCCCAGGTCCGTTGATGCGCTGCGCCGCGCTCGCCCACCATTACTCACTGGCTCTGCCTCGGGGCTGAGCAGCCCAACCAACCATGTGGCACAATTTTACAAGAGAAAAAACTCACATTTGCGAGCGGAAAAAAAGTTCTCAAGGCTCGGTCCCCCGCCTTTACGGATGGTCGGCGAAACACTCGATGATCTCATGATTTTAATAGCCTTTGCCATGAAACTGCTGATCGACCGTAGTCAAAGGCTGGGATTACGCCACATAACTTAAGACTCTTCGGATACCGGCATGTGCCTCACTGTTTTAGGCCTTTGCCACCCCTTGTAGTCTGTGGCTTATTCAGCTAAGGCAAGTTCGAAAGTATTGAGGCTTGAGTTCAAAGCACGGAAATGACTACGGTGCGGCTAAATTATTGAAGGCCGCGGCAGTATCATTTCATGCTTTCGGGCCAATATTGCTAAGCGGTGCACTGGTACTTTCACTTTCTGGAACACACTAGCTGAGCTGGAAGTGAACGACACAGCTCCTAGTGCTCATTTCCATAACGTGTACTCGAGTAGTAATGGCCAGCGAAAAGGTCCCCTATGTTCTAGAACTAGCTACCACTAAACAACTCATACCTTTACACGTAGGGTCTAAGATTCCTACTCCCTGACTCTTTGGCTTCGCACTTTGCCGCTAGCCGATTGGTTGCCTAATATGACAGCTTGGCCACTCAGATGTGATGAATGATATGCTGCACGATGAATCCGATGGGGCTTTCAGAAGTACTTGGCGCCAAATTTGGATAAGCTGTGGCTGGTAGACTATGATACGAATCTAGTAGTTAGTACAAGCACTGGAGCAGCTAAATCTTAGGGGCATGAGCACAGTACCACTACTTAGGATCCTATCATACCAAAAACCATTGTTGAACGTCTGAATCTCTCCTTGTTAAGGTCACTGTTGATAAATATACATGCCCTCTGCCCCTAAGCCAGCGGGTCAGGGCTTATAAAGTTCATATGATTCACCGAAGGGCATCTATATTTGCTCTTTCTACACCCCTATAGACAGCCCAAAGGGTTGTTATGCATCTACAGAATTTCCTCCGATTAGGCCCCCTACCTTTGAACCCTTTGAACCCTTTGAACCCTTTGAACCCTTTGAACCACAGATGTCGGGGTGGTTGGGTTTCTACCGGGATACGGCCCCGGCCAACTCTTAAGACATTTAGTATGATAGTTAGCCATTTCAAGGGGAGACCCTAGATCATAACCCCACGGTGAGTGTGTTGTTCGGAGTGAGCCTAGGATGGCACCTTGCGAAGGATTTCTAAAAAAAAGAGTTATGAGCACTGCACATAGGGGGGGGGATAAGGTCTGTTTCAGAGCTCCACTAACGGCCCTGCATATTTAGCGACGAGTGGAGCTATTAAGAAGATTTGATATGATACCGAGGAATAGATTGGAATATCAGATGAACCTAGAAGCAGAGTTGAGTAGCATAGTATAATACACTTGCTCGACATGCCAACACATCAATGGCTTATCAACGCATGGCTGCTAGGATGATACAGAGATACGGAAGAAGTAGGATAGCTAGTGGGTTATTGATAGCAGAACGCCCTAAGAGCTGAATCACTATTCTAGTATTTTATACGAACTATAGTATTGTTGGATGTTAGTAGTAAAACTAGATGTTGGTTTAAAATCACCACTATGTCAAGGTGGGGGTCTAGTCCCTCAAAAAGTGCCAGAACCAAACCATACTGCTCTCTAAGGATAACTAAGCTGTGAATAATACTGTTTGTCGAATATTATGGGAGTAAAGCGGGGTTGGCCCTGAACACGAGAGTTTGTATTCATGCAGGGTACTCAAGCACTCTCCACCTTATTTCTATCGGCCCCCGCTCTTCTGAGAGACCTTGCAATGTTCAACAGGTTCGAGTGCCATGACATCTTCTTTGTCTGGTCCCAACATTCTTAAATAAGCCTTGCAGTTCACCTACCGGTAGAAGGTGTCAAGTGTCTCGGGTCCCTTTTGCAACATTAAGTGCTTGGTGCATGTCCATCTCGCCGGGGGTGAGCAAAGGCGCAAAGGCACCAATGCTGGAGAAGCACCAATTCTCTTTAGAACACTATATCGGCACAGTATCAGGCGATGCGGTGCCCCGGTTTATATTTTGATAGTCGGATCGCTCTTTTTTTCCAATGGAGGGGGTTCTCATTGGGGCGGAGTTTTTGGAACAAGGCGGATTTTGGGAGCCCCGCGATTGGGTGTCTCACCTTGGCACCCACCCGGCATGGCAGAACTTGGTGGATGGGGGCAGGGATCAATCATCCGGGATTCATTTGTGTAACTCAAACCTTGACTAATCCACTTTTGCCTTTCGCCATCCCCCTGTGGTGACTATAAAACAGACCGCACCCCTGACTTAACATCGCAAACCACACCTCTAACGATCAATTTCATAACCTCTCACATGGATTACTTGAAAAAAAAGTTTCACCGCAATCAACCGGGACAACCACCCGTTAGCAGGAACTTCATA
>Ga0307510_10003487_pt1 | contig 18325 bp, 13 predicted proteins | sample 12_EM_MG_FD_207224 | JGI IMG/M metagenome (GOLD analysis project Ga0307510, IMG submission 207224) | Populus trichocarpa ectomycorrhiza microbial communities from riparian zone in the Pacific Northwest, United States - 12_EM | ecosystem: Host-associated > Plants > Roots > Unclassified | place...
CGTAGTTCGTGGCGTAGGAGAGAGCAGTTCGTCCACGAATGTCGACAGTGTTGGGGTTAACATCCTTTCGAGCTAGTAGCAGCTCCACCACCCGGTGGTACCCGCCCGTGCAAGCTCCACAGAGCGTTGTCTGACCGTCCTCTGCTGGTTGGTTGGGATTGACATCCGACCTGCTTAGCAAGAGCTTTACTAATGATTCACGCCCCATATCCGCAGCAAAATAGAGCGGTGTTCGGCCGCGGTTGTCTGGCCTCATTGGGTTAACACCTTTATGAGCGAGTAGAAGCTTTACCACTTCTTCACGGCCTTTGTAGACCGCCCCCGAGAGTGGCGTTTGGCCGTATCGATCCGGCACGTCAGGGTCAATGTCTTTCCGCTCAAGGAGCATCCTAACAACCTCTTCTCTCCCATAATACGCAGCTATCCCGACTGGAGTATGACCAAGTTCACTGTCAACCCAGTTGATATTGACCTCCTTACGGTCGAGTAAAAGTTTCACTACTGCCTCATTTCCACCCCAGGCAGCCCAGGACAAGGGTGTTCGGCCGTGTATGCCGTCTACGAGATCGGGGTTGACGTCAGGCCTATCTAGAAGCATTCTCGTTATTCCCTCGTGGCCTTCTGCAGCGGCGAAAGATAATGGGGTCCGGCCATGGGTGTTGGTTAGGTCTGGGTTGACGGCCTTCTGGCTGAGAAGCAGTTTCACTATACCCTCGTGACCTTTCTTGGCAGCCCACATAAGTGGTACCTGCTGGTAGTCGGAGTCGGGTGAGTTAGGATCAACATCATCTCGAGCTAGCAAGTTCGTTACAGCATCTTCACAGCCGAATTCAGCAGCCAATGAAAGTGCCGTCCGACCATGGCGGTCGGCAAGGTCAGGTTGGATATCCTTTCGGCCCAGGAGAAGCTTAACTACTCCCTGGTGCGCGTACTCAGCAGCTCGAGCGATTGGTGCGAGTAAATACGGGGTGTCGACGGTATTGGGATCGACCTCCTCCCGCTCAAGGAGCAACTTCACAACACCCTCTCGACCGGACTCAGCAGCCCAAGAGAGCGGTGTCCGACCACGAAACTCCGCCAAGTCGGCATCGACATCTTTCCGAGCCAAAAGTAGCTTGACCACATCCTCATGACCACCTTGAGCAGCCCAAGAAAGTGGGGTTCGGCGACTCTCATCTGCCAGATTGGGGTCCACAACTCTCCGGCTTGGATTTGCCGGCAACTCCACCCCCCCTCGGTGTTCACCGGGGCCTTCGGTAGTCAAAGAAGCGGAGCCATCTTCGGGATATGTACTGGTGCTAGTGCTATTGCTCATGTTCTGACAATCGCTACTTTAAATAATGATATGGAACGTTTGGATTTGGGTGACCAAGGAAGCGAGAAGCAAATTGAGAGGAAAAAGAGAGAGAAGCGGGGAAAGCGGGGAAACAAGTTAAAACCGAGGGCTGAAGCGAGGGACAAGTGGTTGTGTTAATTTGATTCTATATTGACTCGTTATTTCTTTCCGATTGTCTTGCGATATTGGAGAAAACTCGAACTGATGAAAAACGATGAAGTGGGGTAAGATGTTTGTATGCCTGAATGCCGTGGTGGAGATGATGATAAGGGATTGAGGATGGGGAGGGGGATGAGGTTTAGAAGCCTCAGGTAACACTCAGCATAATTCTTTTAGGAATGCTTGGCTAGCTCTGATAGGTGAATATCTCCTGCACAGCAAACAGTACCGCGAAGTTACATCCACACACCCCCCCCCCCGTGTATTAACAAACTTTATGATAAAACGAGATTCGATGAAGTAACCACTAAGTTACCAGAGGACTTTAGAAATCCCCTTCCGTGTCTAAGGCATTCGGCTGGCGCCAGAGCCGCCGGCAGCATCAGAGGATAAATTTAGACGCGATGCACACATAACACCCATCAAAGTTATTCAGCGTAGTGGCAAGTTCGCATCCCTAGCCCGTGATACCTATTCTAATGGATTTTCTTTCCAAGCTTCCCGGAGCAACCCACTTGTGCAAGCACCACACAATGTCCTACCCACTCCTATCCCTAAGCTCAGGTCCCCGTAGGCTCGAAACGACATCTCTCGCAGTGCCTGACCAATCTGCAGCAGGCGGAGATAAGTTAAGCCCAGAGTCCGATTACAGCCCTCAGACTTAAGCCGCCCCAGCCTACAATGCCTGGGCTTATATCCGGCTAGCAGCTAGACTAGTCTGTATTCTCCGGCTCCCTGGAATCATATAGAAAATTCTACATTACAAACTCTAGAGACGCCCAAACTTGCATCTTGAGGCTACGTTTGGAAGTCACATAGGAACTCATCGTAATCGAATGTTGCAGGGCGGTCCCTAACTGCTCAGGATAGTCATAGTGAAGCTGGACATGGAGAGGTAGGAGAATTTTCCCACTCCCAATGTCGGAGGTCTATCCTCCGTTGCTTATATTCAGATTTGGTAACGAGACAGCACTAACCCCCAAAACAGCAGTCGCAACTTAGTTATGAAACACCCAACCGATATGTTCTTGTAAGCGTATCCATAGAGAATACATCCATACTATTTTTCATCGGCCGGCTGAGGCCTTCGGAACTATGACCCCAAACAGTTCCAGTCCAACCCTACCTTACTCCCATCCTAGACCACTCACTGCAAATGCACAGGCGCTCTTCCGAAGCTCGCACGGTATCACTAGCGGCAGGCGTGGGTGCATAGCCCTCTCAGATGGTCTGTTTCTGTCATTGGCCCATCGGAGAGAACATGGTGTCCCAATTGCAACCCATTGCATGTTTATAGAAGCTGAAAGAGAAAAACATATACATCCTCTGCCATTTTCCTAACACAAAACATCTTGCGTGAGGTACACTGATGAAGCACTGGGAGACATCAAAGCACCACTCCCGGTAGGCTTTCCACCAAACAAGCTGCTGCCGAGGAAGAAATACTGATTGCTCTAGCCAGTCTATCTGATTTTTGAAAGAGAAGACTCCTAACACTTTCATTAGGACATGGATTCTTGTGGATTGTGGAGAATTATCCTTCTTGGATCTCAAATTCGGTATATTCTTAAGTGTGTGGCTAGCTGGCGAGGCCGTGTCCGCCTTAGGCGACGAGGCTATAGAGTAATTATCTAAAATCAGAGCACATCTCGATAGCTACGAGAAACCATGATAGCCGACTCACGATCCCCTTAGCTCTCTGCCTTACTCCTATAATATACAAAAAAAAGAGGACACACCCACTCCAGAATTACTTATGGTCAGTGTTTAAAGCACCTACACTGGAATCCCACTACAACCCACGAGCATAATAGATCAAACCCTGGCCTAAACATACTCTTCACAGATCCCTTGGTGGTGCGATGTCAGGAGGGTCCAGACCAATTTCAGAACCCAAAATCCTCTTCCACTTCTGCAGCTGCACCATATGCCCAGGAATCACTCAAATCCTATTCAAAACTAAAATACCCCCTGCCAGACACCCTTCTCCCAGGACAATTTAACCCACACCCCTAATATAGCCCGTATAGAGGCCCAAGAGCTATGGCACCTCCAAGTTCCAACAAAGTAGAACCTACAGCCACGACTCCCTCGTGACCGGATATTACACATTACGCATTAAGACCCGCAATATTACCGGAGCCAGTGTTCCCAGACGCCCCGGGCGCCCTACGGAGTCCCAGCGGGATTATAGTCCAGAGGGTCCAGAGCAGGAAGGTAAGGACGCCAGGGCAAGGCATCTATCTTTCATAAAGACGGTCGTCATTTAGATGGCCAGCCTATCATCTATAGGTATTTCATAGTGAGACACCTATAGGGCCCTAGTGTGCGTCCCGGGCAGAGGTTAGGACGAACTATAGGACAGGCGTCCTCCCCGCCCTAAGCCTAAGACGGACAAACTGGACGCCTGGAAACACTAACAGTAGCTGTCCATATCCATAGTCCTAGTGCTACTAAACCCCCCTTCTTCTTCTTCTTCTTCTTCTTCTTCTTCTTCTTCTTCTTCTTCTTCTTACCCCTTACCACCCAAAATACCCTAAACAAAGTGGAGGAATGATATATCACCTATTACTTCCGCACACAATGGCAAGAAAGTTTTCAAAAATCGCCCCATCTAGTGTTGTCATAAACGCTGAGGAAGGCGTTACTCTCTAGAATAACCCTTTTCTTTCTACAATATATTTTGCCTCTCCCTCAGTTTAGAGCAATTGGCATATTATCACTCGATTCCAGACCGCCATAGGCTACGGTACCCTACAACGCATCTCAACACTGCCACAGCATTATAGATATCTCGAGGACTTCCTACTCAATTCAAAAACACATCTACTCTGAGACACGCCATGAAGAATACAATCCCAATACCAGGAAGCAGAAAAAAAAAACCAGCGATCACTGAACACAGTTTGCTATACAATATTAGGAGCCAAGCAGGTAAAAAGCAAAACCGTACCGGACGAGCATAAGATATTTTGTCCAAAAAAAAATGCTTAATTCAGCGCTGGTACTCAATAAAGCTCCTATCCACTAGTTTACAGAGAACAGCCTTCTCAAGGGAAGACCAGGAAATACTCATTGGTTTTACCCCACCCCTATCGACTGTGCTAAATTATACAAAAATTCAAACATCATTTCAGCAATACCTGCTCTCCCTCAGACGAGGAACCCAAAGCCGCGTAGAGTCCCCAGGCCTAGGCCGGCACGCGGAAGAGATATTACTTCAAAGAACAGGAAAATTTTCAAATTTTCAATCACAGTTTACTGCCCGCACCCTCCCCTATTCAAAGAAGCGTGGGCAACAAGAGCATCAATACACCAAGGAGGATGCCCCATTTAGCTACTCACACAGAAAGAGCTCGAAGGGTTTGCGTGTTGCCAAGATGTAGGCTGTAGAAGGTTCCGTCAGATGCGGGGGAGGGGAAGGGTAGGTATAGGACTGACGCCTGCTGTTCCCGCGCCAGTGGGCGAGGGGGGCTCCACGTGGGTCGGTGTCAGGAGCAAAGATATATCTTCAAGGAAGGATTTTATAAACATGTCACTACTCCTAATAGTACAATTTTATGATAAATAGCCCCTGCACGGATTGGCTCAGCAGTCTCCTTGCAAGAGAATCTGTATAGCATTAAGAAACCCTAGTTGCGACTACAGTACAAACAAATCAGAGAAGGAAAAATACCTCTTTTTCTTTTTACTAACTCCCCTCCCCTTCTCTCTTTTTCTTCTCCTACCCACCCCTCCGAGCGAAGATCTCAGCGGTATGGTCTAGAGCCGGCTTATACCATACCGCCACGTGCAGTGCCAGGTCTAATTTGCGCTACAGCCTTATCGAAGAAGGCTAAGGCCCTCAGTCTCCCAGTCCCCCTTCAGAGCAGGCTCCCATAGTTCCCCTCTCCTACTGGATGGATTGTTAAACAATCACTCACAGTGAGGGGAATTGAGCTCCAGGGCCCCTGCTAATTCCACGGGGGGTGCAACACTTCAATCGCTATACCAGCCAGGTATCACAATTTCGCCCAATATCGCTGGGGGGGCGAATGCTTATCCCATGTGCCGGCAGTCATATTTCGAGTTTCCCGTCCGATGCTAAGGGTAATTGTCAAATATTGAACTCATCACCGGGGCAGATGCACCCCCAAGGGGAGAGAAATTGTAAACACCTACAACCAACACCTAACGACAAAGCTCCTTCATGTAGGGCAGTCACAACTAGAATATCAGCGGAGAAGAAAGGTAGGTTTGGCTGTGAGCAACCCAGGATCTGGAGGGGGTTACTAATTACAGCACTATAACCGTCCAGGGCACTGCGCGTGACTCCCAAATTGGGCGTCACGAAGGAAAAAATCATTGAACCTATGGCTTTCCCAATAATATCCCAATCAATGCACGAGTGACAGCACATGAGCGCACCACAACCATCCCACCCTCTGCGTAAGACAGCTCACCACTGCACTCCAAAGCCCACCAACAAACATCTCGAGTCAACTGCTGACAGCAGATTATTATAAGCCGAATAGCGTCCCACAAAATGCAATTCCAAATCTCCAATATACAGAAGAAAAGAAGAAATGGTGTTTGTTCCACCTCAACCTAATCTATTCGTACCCAGTTTTTTCCCTCCCATCGCCCAGCCTAGCACATGCCGACCCCTCCCATAGTCACCTCAAGGAAAACGATATACGCAAAGCCCACACAAGCCCAGAATCAAAGAAGAAAACAAGGGAAATAAAAGGCAATACATTTATAAACTCGCATAGACCCCAGGCGCCAGTCCATTCCATCCATCCATCCATTCATCCATTCAAGCACAGCCCTATCCTTATTCCCACAACATGCAAACACGACCTCGCAAATCGCCAAACCAAGTCAGTGTAACTGACTAAATCCCTTTTTCAGAAATCCCCTCCTTAACAGCCCACTCGACAAACTCCATTGCGCTCCCACAATCAGCCTGGTCCTTTCCAAACTTGCGCTTACGTGGGTCGAGTATTTTTGCGGCTGCTTCCAAGTTCTTATAGCACCTCTTCTGTTCCCCTGTAGCGGCGTTCCTCCCCCGTGCGGCGGGCCGCGGGATTTGCTTCCTGTTCAGGAGGATGTTTGTTAGGTAGTGGAGCCAATATGTGTTGGTTTTTGGGGTGTAAACGTTCCAGTCTATCCATTCCTCGGAGGGGTCTACAAGGCCAGTGCGAAGGTGGTTACGCATAAAGCGGTAGATGTCGAACTGATAGTCGCCTGGATGTAAATCGCTATGTTAGTGATAACGGGGCTTTGGAGATAGAAGGAGTGCGTCAATATATCATCACCTTTGCCTGTAAAGAGGGCATTGTCATCTAAAGGGGCGAATTCGACGCTGACATCTTTGTCTTCGCGGCTACCACAGACTGCACGAGAGAGCGTGTAATCGATTAAAGCTACATCGAGTTTGGTACCGCATTGTTTCGCCTTGGAAAGTTCTTCTTCAGGTTGTTCAGAGTCCGAATCCCGAAGTGAAAGCTTTCCCAAGAGTTCTGCGGAATCATCATCATCAGATACTCTCCGAATTACAATATTTCCATAATGTAGATCGCGATGCTAGTCAAAGTCTCAGCCACACCTCGATATAAAAGTAGGCTCCAGACATACCTCAAAGTCTCTCTCTTTCTCTCCCCTAGCAAGCGCTAGAGTCACCTGCCAGAAGACCTCCCACGCTTCCTCCCACCCCTCTAAAGGGAAATGCTCCAGATCAGTGCCTCCATTTTCTAAGCATATGATAGCAAAATGTTGGTCCTCTGCATAGAAATCTGGCCTCTCATTCTCGGAGCCACGCTCTTCGTCATATATATCCCACTCATCCATGAGGAGTTGAGGGAAATAACCTTGAACGACAAAAGCGCCACGAAAGCCAATGAAGCCTTCAATATCGCCCATAGCTTTTGTGATTCGGACCTCTTGGATAATGCTCTCAAGTTCGCACTGGTCTAGGCCACCGAAAGGGATAATCTTGAGGACCGTTGTAGATAATGACCCGGGAATCAACTGAAGGAATACTTCACTGTAGGAAGCCTCGCCTAGTTTTCGGATTGAAGAGGTCTCAGCAAGAGAATTGATATATTCTTCAAAATCAAGAACTGAGGGGTTTGTGCAGAGACGTAAAAGTTGTTCTGCCGATAGTGGTCCAGCAGATGGGGCAGGCTCCTCTTCGTGAGGCTCCTCTGATACCCCTGCTGAACAAACCTCCTCCGGATCAATAACAGGTAATCCCTTATTCTCCCCGTCCGATACCATTGAGAGCTCCTCTCCACTCGATCTAGAATGGACTGGTTGTGCCGTGCTTGCTGCTGCGTTTTCTCTTTCTTCGCCCTCATCCCCGGAACCCGAGAGTTCAAGTAGTTCTACTTTGGAGGCCTTACGTCCAAGCAGATTCACCAACGGTCCAACCTGAATCAACCCCATACCTTCGTCTTCCCACACAGTAATTGGATTCTCCATATCACCCTCGTTTTCACCACCTTGAGGAATCTTCTCCCCCTCCCTCCTAAGCGGCGACGGAACGGGCGATTGCATAGATATGACCGACCTCCGAGCACCCCTCTTTCGAACTCCGTTTTTCCTCGCTGGTGATTCAAGAACCGTAGACCCATCAGGCGATACTGATCGCTCGCGCAGAGCTTCCCGGGGTGTATTATCTGATGATGCAGGCGGCCTCCTGCGGGAGTTGCGCACGCTGTTGTGAACGGGAGACAAGGGTGGTGTCGATTGTGGTTCTTCGTTCTCTTTATCCGAGCTTTCCTTGAATTGAACGGAAGAAATGGAATGTGTGCTTTTATTTTCAGGATCCAATTCCGCAGTATCGTCAGTAAGGTCAATTGTTGCCGTCGTCGTTGTAGTCTGATCATGGGATGTCTGGACATCAAGTTTCCCCATGCTCTCCAAGATCCCGTCGATTTCTGCTTCCAAGTCTGTAAAATCCCCTTCTTTCTCCGACACCTTCACTCCCTCCACCTCGTCGAGGGCGACTGCCTCCGTATAAGGCACCTCCCGCACGAGAGCAACAGGGGTCTTCAGTAAAACACCTCCATCCACACTCTTGTCTGTATCAGAAGACAACCTTCGTTTCTGTTCATTGACAAGCTGTTTTTCCGCTAACTCGTCGTCTTCAATAGTTACCTTCTTATCCCCACTCTTCTTCTTAGAAGCCACAGTAGGCTCAACCGCACTCCACAAATCTCGGCCAAACCATCCAGAGAGATGGGACTTGACTCCTTTTCCGTAAGTTTTCTTCTGCTTGGGCGCAGCTTTTCGAGAATTGGCGTCGGAATACATTGCGAATCCCAGCCACGTCTTCCGCAATGTGCTGGTTTCTTAGGCCGTGGAGTATATTACCAGTGGAAAGGGACAGAGGAAGAGATGTTGTCGGGTCGACAGGTCCAGAAATATGTGTTGCTAGGCTTCTGGGTTGGTTTGTGTTTATCACGTGATTTCGTGTAGGACAGTTGTCAGGGCGACGGGTCAGCCAGGTGACCGCTGAAATCAGTGCAAGTGAATCATGCAACTGCTCCACGAGAATACTGGTGTCGGAACTGATAAATATAAGAGCATTATACCAAGTACTATTTTGGGGTCCGACAGCAGACTTAGAATTTTATGCTTATTTAAAGTTTCTCTTTACTGCATTACTACTGTGCTTCTGCAGAACACGAAATTCCCACTGTGCAAGCAGTGATGGTCGGGTGCGAGCTGAAAGCTTAAGAAACCTATTTATTTTGGATCCCCATCCTGACACTTTCGAATCGTCTAAATTCGGAGTTAAAACATGCAAATCTGCCGCACCCCAGCCAGCAACCAGATGGCTGCGGGAAATACCGCACACAACCAAAGGCTAGAAAATATAAAGGATCCGAGTGATACTTTGTGACCATGTTAACTGCAGGTTAAGTACCCTCAACTCCTGCCGGTATTCTTTGCACAGCATGGGTTAACAACGCTGTTACCGGTATGGTATAGGACACTTGAAGCCAACATTCACGGCCATAAATCATTTGGTATGCATCTGCATTATACGAGGGGGGGACTGTCTAAATAGCCCCTAAGATGACCACACGTGGGTAGTTTGGGATTTTGATATCCCCACGAATGTTGCTCTCATTGAAAAACGAAAAACATAAAACTAGAGAGGAGTGTCTCCAATCAAAACCATCCCCTAAAGATGTGGGTGTGGTTGGGATTTTTGAGGAATTATTCTTGTGTTGCCTTTTGGTTGATTTCAAGTGCCCAGCACCGCACTCGCGTGATAGCTCGAGTTCTCGAAAAAGTACAGAGGGAGGGTGCACTCGAGGGATCAGTTTCCATGTTTCATCTGTCCGTATGATACCGGCACTGTGCCTAATTGTGGCACCCTGCTGATAAGTTAAAGTATGATGTCCGATATCATATTCCGCCCTACCGTCACGAAGGTTGTCTATGCGAGTCTGCCAGGCCCCTTTGCACCGGTTGTATCTGTACTCGAGTACTGGTACGGTATGAGACCGGCAGTGCATAGTACATACCGTACCGGTCGGCCACAATATTTGGTGTAAGAGTGATTTGGCTGGCGTGCCAGTACTCGCAATGTCGAAGAGGGGGGTTTTGTTTTCTATTAAAAGAAAAAAAAGAAAAAAAAAGACTGCTACCGGTATTGCTACCTCCCGAGTCTAAGCAAAAGGGTTAATTTTTGGTACCGTAGTGTGCGATAGCAGCCTTTTTTAAAAACGCTTCGACATTGTAGGGGCGGCTCCCAGATCGGACGGCGCATTCTGCCTCCCGAGCCGGCCTTGGCGATGGAGCTCCCGAATTATGACCGTTACGGTCGTTTCCTGCAGCTTCTGCGCTCATTTCTGTTCGCAGACGCGGCGGGGAGCGGGGGCTGCTGTTCTTGTTTTATTGTGCAGGACGAGTGATTATTATTCTACAAGTCCTGGTTGGAGTAAGAAGACAGAGAGGTGATTGCTTAGGCAAGGGAAATAGTAATGCATGAGAATCTGCGAGCATGATAAGCATAATCGGGGCCTTCCGCCCCCTGGTTCTGGTAGATCGCTATCTGGGCCGCTAGTCCGGCGAGACTCTGGCTGCCTGGCAACGAAACAGCCCAAATCCAACGCCCATGACTGACCTTATGACCCCGGACGGTAGGACGGGCTTCACGCTTCGTTCACCTCCCAGATCTCCCTCCCCACCCTCCTCTCATCATTCCCCTTCAACTCAGTTCGCTTTCTCAGAGTTGGGGGTAGTGCCCAACTCCCATTCATCGCGATCATACATCATGGAGAGACTCAGAGAATGGTGGAAACCGACCTACGAACCTTTGGAGGACCAGGATGAACGGGAGGATGTGGGCTCGCCGAAGGCACAGCGCGTCTCTCGGTTTGAGTATTTTATCTTCTTGTCCCTGGGGGTAGCTATGTAGAACCCCTTTCATGGGGGAGGAAGTTTGGATAAACAGAAGCTTATAAACTACAGGTTGTGGAGTTGGAACATGTTTATGGCATGCGCTACATATTTCCAGCGCCGGTTCGCTGAGGTGAGAGCTTTTGTGGCTCAAGTGCCGGGCCGTACAGCTGGCTAACCCGAAAGCACAGAACGAGTTTCTCCTGAATAATTTCCAGTCACTCATACTGGTGGTAAGCACAATAACAAACTTGGGATCTGTGGTGTACCTCTCGTATCGCCAAAAATCTGCAAACTACCCCTGGAGAATATGTGCCTCGCTAGTACTCAACTGCGTTGTATTTACGGTGCTGGCTTTATCGGCGGTTATGTTTCGAGTTGGCCCGGAGGCGTACATCACGGTTCTGTTGGCCTGTGTGCTCTGCGCGAGCTGGAGCTCAGGTATGTGTCAGAACGGAATATTTGCGTTTGTCAACAAATTCGGGGGAATATATACCCAAGCAATCATGACGTTTGTTACCCTATAAACGCACTGGTGTGAAGTTAATGGCTGATTCTAGGTTTAATATTATAGTGGCCAAGGAGTCGCCGGTGTTCTTCCTGCAATAGCCCGTATGTGAATTCTAGCCCATAGCCTACAATACGTGCCTAGGCGCACACTAAATGCGTCTAGAAATCGTATCGGTTTTAGCGGTCCCTCAGTCACCGGGTACCCAGGGGAGCACGGCATCGCCCAAGTCCGCATTTATATACTTCCTTACAGCAACATTCGTTTCGGGTTCTTCCCTGCTTCTGTTCCTACTATTACTTTCCCGTCACCGCATCTCCCCGCATAAATCCGGGTCCGAAGTCATTGATTCAGAAGATCTCGCTCCAGCAATCCACACCCAAGTATCCCTCTGGGTCCTTCTGAAGAAACTCAGATTCCTTTCCTTTGCGGTATGGCTGTGTTTCCTCGTAACGATGATATTCCCAGTCTACACCCAAGTAATTCTTTCAGTCCGCCCAGAGGATTCGTCTCCTAGGATGTTCAAACCGGACGTATTCATCCCTATCGGGTTCATGCTCTGGAACTTGGGTGATTTATCTGGACGAGTAGTCTGTGGATGGCGGAGGTTCACTTGTGACAGACCGAAGCTTCTCGCATTGGTCTCCATAGCTCGGTTGGTATACATCCCTTTGTACGCGATGTGCAACATCAAGGGCCACGGAGCCGTGATCTCGAGCGATCTCTTCTACTGGCTCGTCCAGTTCACGTTCGGAATGTCGAACGGATGGGTTGGGAGTAATGTTATGATGTCAACACCTGGATGGGTTGATGATGACGAGAAAGAGGCTAGTGGCGGTTTTATGGGTATTTCCTTCCCCCCTTTCTTCCTCGTAGCGCTCTTTATTGGCGACACTACTAACAACAGACTAGTAATGTGCTTGGTGGCCGGTCTCGCGACAGGAAGCTTGGCGAGCTTTTTGATTGTCAATGTTTGATAGCCGTTGTCATTGTTCATAACAGTGTACCTCACACCAGTGCCTATTGCTATGTATTTTTTTTGCTTTTATTCTGGGCGTTTTGGGTAGTGCTGGGTTGATGGCACAGTATATCAAGGTTGCTTTTGCTTCTTGGTCTGGAAGAGGGTTGCTTTGTGTATGGTACTGGTGGTTAGAATTTGTATGGTAGTCTAATAGAGAAGGGTAGAGCGATAGCAATTTTAACTATTGGCCTTTTTTTCCCCCCTCTTCCCCATTTGCGCTTTATATCATATGTAATTCAGGAAGTATCTCCCATGCCATATATTTTGTTAATTCGAACTCGGGTTTGTTTTATAAGGTTATGCCCAATAAACGCCCACGAAGGCCAATCGTATCACACCCCCGGCATGCAGAAGCGGGGGGTAATATTCCTCGCAAAGGGGCGGATATCCAACAGAGGTTGGCTAGTTGATGGACTATTGTACCGCCACACCATATCCCAAGACCCATTCCCGCCGTCACCACATCCCCAGACCTAAGCATGACCACCCCCACCACTAGCACCACGAATAATATGATACCGGTATGATACACGCACCCACCCCAACCCCACGATCACAAACCTCCGCAACTCCGGTTTCCACACCTGTGATGCTTGCCCAAAGTTGCAGGGCATCATAATAATATAGATTTTATTTTCGCACATTCGGCGGTGCAACGGGAGTTGCCGGAACTATCCCATCCTTGACTTAGGCTTGTAATGGTGGTTATCAATGTGACGGGTGCACTAAACTATCCATAGTATTGCACTGGAACTTTTCAAGCTGGGCGTTACAAGTGACAGTTTAGCCCTTGATCCTTCCTACACTCGTTGGATACTGTATCGGCCTATATCTCGTAACTTAGTGCGTTCGTAAATACCTAGACTGCGCCGTTGCGTGAAAAGTGATTGCTTACAGTATATGGGATTTATGGCTTCTTTCCATATTTACTTGGTTTACGGCCCCCGGCTTGGTCCCATTTATCATTCTTGTGTATATAGTACTGCGCCGGAGGCTAAGGTTGGCCTTCGGTAACCTCTAGGTTCGCTTTCTAGTCGAAGATGTGTCGTATCATGTCTTCTGGGGGCTACCTCTTACGATCTATCTTATTCTCGGAGCGAGGTACCGTTTATGATACCGCTGTTCCGAATATAAGCACTTGGTACGAACTTTTGCAACAAGGGTTTTGCGCCTAGATCCCTAGAGAGCCTGCTAATCATACTATATCACTCGCTGTATGATAGCCTTCAATTTTTCTACCGTAACCGTGCACCATAAACGTACAAAGAAAAGAGATATAGGAATACCGCCGGTTGCTCACTACCCTCCTCCCATGGAGAAAATTAGCTACTAAGGAGGGGGGAGAAGATGAAAAAGGAATGGGTAATGGAGGGATGGACTGCGGTAGGAAAAAATGGCTAAAACTACAAAGAAACATTTCCAATACGCTGATAATACAATAATTCTACCCCGAAACCCTAGCCCTCTTAGCAGCCCTCCCTCCATCACCATTAGCAGAGCGTTTCTTCTCCATTTCTATCTCCTCCACCTCCTCCTCTTCGACAGGGGCAGTCTTAGCAGCGATCAACAACCCTTTATACTCATCCTCAACATGCAAATACGTATCGTGAAGTTTATCAATCCTCTCTAGACGATCTAACTGTGCGAGCACATCCTTGTTCTGCCTGTATATCCTCGCCTTGACTAGTAAGCGGAAGGCCTTCATGCTCTTTTCGTCGCCCTTTTCAATCCCCTGGAGCATGAACATCTCGCACACGCGTGCGAACTGGCGCACGGGCAGCTTCGCCCGGGAGCGGATATCAGCACCGGGGAAGGACTTATTGGAGAATGACTGTGGGGTCAGGTTTGATTGCGTGAGGGCTGGGGTTAGGCGGTGGAAATCTTGGATATCGCGCAGATTTTGGAAGGCCTCGCTGGGGTCTTCGACGGTTATTTCTTGGATTGAGGGTATAGTGAGAAAGTGTGTGATTAGGCTGTTGTATAGGTTCTTGCCGTGGCCTTGGTGTTGGAATGGTGGGAGTATAAGGAATTGGCTTATCCGGAGGCGGCTGGTATCGGGCGATTTGGGGTTGTAGAGGTAGTAGCGGTAACAGGTGCAGTAGCCGATGAAGGTGCGGTTAGTTGCAGATTTCTCGTATCTGGTGGGGGCTGTTAGTGTGGACAATAGGGAGGCGGGGGAAGAGAGGGAGCTTACAAGAAGAATACTTCCCAGCGTTTGTTGGTCCATTCTTCGTCTTCAAGGTCGATCGCTGTTCCCCCTTCGATGTAAAAAGTGATGAGGATTTGGATATTCTTGAGAATATCTCTACAGTATGCATCGTCAATCGTAGAGCGCCAGATCTCGTAAGTCTTCCCCTTAAGGGTGTATTCTGAGATCTTATCCCCAGGTGGGCTCCATTTTGTATCGTCACGTTCAACGATTTTCGTCTGGAATTCTTTGAGGTCCTTCTCGCAATCTGGGGTGAAGTATTAGTCCTTTCTTCCTTTTCCCCTCCCTTCACCCCTCTACCTTCCCCGCGCCATAGTAACTGGAATAAAGCCATACCGCTGGGAAGAAACTCCCCAATAATCGTCTCTAGATCCTCCGCCTGCACAGAGCCTTGTGGCTCCATCATGTCTTCATAGGAAATATCCAGGCAACACTTCATGTCGTTTGCTGCAAAGGAAATTTGCAAGTTTGGATCCTTGTAACCGAATATGTTTTCTGAGTCTCCGAAGATCCCATAGGTGAACTGCGGGTGGAAGGTGGCTATTGGTTTTCCGCTAGTGGTCGAGATGAGCGATAACTCTACAGCTTCGTTCGCGTCGGCGGACCATTCTTCCTCCATAGTGATTGTTTTCCCCTCTCGGTTTGATTTAGTTTCGTCGGGAAAGAGATGAATGGAAGGGGCTGTATGTTTGGGAGGGAACTATGATGATTATGGTGGTAGGTGGGGAGATAGACGGAGGGATTATGAAGGGTTGAGCAGGAAGTCGCGTTTCGTATGGGTGACCTAGTCTTGGCAGATTGTATCGTTACTTGAACCCGTACCTGTAGCAGATCCACAGAACGATGAGATGAGACTCTGCTCTGCGAACCAATATCGATATGGCTGATCCTATTTGTGAAAGAATCACAGGATGGAAGGGTTTCCTTTTACTTGTCTCGTTAGTGTAAAAAAGGCCTGACAAACTGCAAAACACATACTAGGATTCTCAGACGCGTTAATTGAAGCATCCTGAGAATCCCCTGAGGCCAAGAGTTTTATTTGCAGCTGTAGTACAGTACTGTACCTACCGTATTGCCTTCCAATCTCATCGGGTGCTTGGTCTCTTTTTGGTCCTAACTATCATCATCACCTCACAACATCTCTTAAACTAAAAGACATCATCTCTCTCCTCACGACTGACGAACTTGATGACATCAAAAAAAAACTAAATCGTTAAACAACCAGCCAACCATTGTCGCTCTCTAAACCTTTCTCTTTTTCTCTAAGGTACAAAATTGTATCTACAGTGCCGGTATCCTATCCTGCATTATCTTAATCCGTGATAACTATTATCACCCTCGTACCTCCAAGATGCCAGAAGGCCTCTTCACCCTTCTGCTTTTCAGCATCGTGATGGCCGTAACGTACCTCCCCCTCCTCCTATCCGTCATATGCTGCCAAGCGAACGCTAACAAGTGAAACAGCTCCTTCGGAGCCGGCATGCTCCCGTTGGCGGTGTCCCTCTCTCCCTCTCAACTACGCTTGATCTCAACTGTAGGGATGGGCGTTCTCGTAGGTACAAGTCTCATAGTCATCATACCGGAGGGTATAGAAACCATATATAGTGCTAAGGCCATTCCGCCATCAACAATGTCTTCCCCGCCTGGTCCAATGTTGCGCGGACGTGCTGCTACTGTTCCTGCTGCTCCCTGGTCCGAGTATACAGCGAACCTCCCCCGTCACCCCCACCATCTCCACTCCCGGGATGCCGAAGCCATAGAAGCCTCCGATACTAAAACCCACACTACCACCAGCCACAGCCATGACGCCGAGCACAAGCCCGAATCCTCCCACTCAGAGCCCGAGCCCGAGCATGAGCATGAGCATGAGCATGAACACTCTACCACCACTGAAACCGCGCACAAGTGGGTCGGCTTATCACTAATCTCTGGCTTCATCCTAATGTACCTAATCGACGTCCTCCCGCACCAAGCGCACAAGCACAGTGCGCAGCCTTACCACATCGAAATCGACAACCTTCGTTCCCTATCCGCTTCTTCGCCCCCATTAGACAGCCCTTCCCCCTCACATCCGTATTCCAAAACTTCGTCCACGACCCTCGGCCTCGTCATCCATGCTGCGGCCGATGGGATTGCCTTGGGTGCCTCATCGACGAGCTCCAACACTGCGCTGGAAGCGATTGTGTTTCTCGCTATTATGCTGCACAAAGCCCCCGCGGCGTTCGGACTTAGCGCTGTCCTTCTGAGAGCGGGATTAGGAAAGAGGCAGGCAAGGGCTCATCTTATTATATTCTCGATGGCAGCGCCAGTGGGTGCGATCGTCACTTGGATCTTGCTCGGATTGCTGGGCGAAGGTAGTGGTGAGGGAATGCAATGGTGGACGGGGGTGTTGTTACTATTTAGTGGGGGAACCTTCTTGTACGTTCCCTCTCCCTGCCATTTTTTCCGATCTCGCCATGACCTGTTGGACTAATTCGAAATACACTCGGCAGGTATGTCGCCATGCACACCATGCAAGGCCAGTCCGAACTCGAGTCAGGCAATGGCGGGCAAAAGCCCACCATGAAAGACACGCTTGCCGCCGTGGTGGGCATGTTATTACCCTTAGTAACGCAGATTGGGCATCATCACCATCACTAGGCGTTTTGTCTATTTGTCCTAAACATATTTATCACACGGGAGTAGATTGGAAATTGTATGATTGCAAGAGTTTCATTCTTTTCTTTTCTTTTCTTTTTTCCCTTTTAGATTTTTGTAAAAGTTTTGGATTGGATTAGTTGGGGGGTGGGGGGTATATATTGTGGTTTGGATCAAATTTTATAGGATTGCTTGTGTCAACCTTTTATGATGTTTTATAGACTTCTCGTATTTAGTATACAAAGGGTTGGTCTAGTTTCCTTCACCATGGTAGCCGATGAGTGATTTCCGATGACCCACTGCACCTCCAAAACATCTGGGTCACAAACATCACATACACTATATCCCATAATGGACACAAGCAAGTAAAAACTTTTCTATCTGTTAATCGAATTAGCCCCACCACTTCCTCTACTTCCTCACAAACCCTGTAATTACATCCCTCCTCATGGCCCCCCCAGCCTTCTTCCCAAACAACCAAGAATCCTTAATACTACCGACAATCTTAGCCGCAGGTGGTGGCAGTATCTTCCTAGACTTTGTATCGTCCTTGAGCACTTTGACACTAACGGGGCCCTTTTTGAGCGTTCTATTTAGCTTCTGTCGCTGTTTCTTTCTGCGATTGCGTTCTGCGTTGCGGCCGCCGATTCCGGTGTTGGTGACCTGCTTCTTTTGTTCGGATTTGGGGTCAGGGTGTGAGTCTGGCTCCCGGTGGTGACGGCGCTTCGCTGCGGCCACTTGTGCTAGGAGTGTTTCCGGGAGGAGTGTTGGGAGGTCTAGTTTTGTGAGTTGTTGCTCTGCCGGAGGAGGAGGAGGTGGGGATGGATTCGCCTCATCTGCTTCGTGCGCGAGTGGTTCCGTGGGTTTCCCGGCGATGGTTAATGCCTTGGCGTTATCTACCTCTTTCTCGTCCTCGGGATTAACCTTGCGCCGCTTCTTCTTCTGCTCGTTGGCTTCTTCCTTTTGTTCTTTCAACTTTGCATCGCGGGCTTTTCGCTTTTTTCGGACGGCATCTGCCTGGCTATTTCCATCGTTAGTTAGTCGTGGTTCGCGTTC